>Ga0315903_10000083_pt1 | contig 129960 bp, 117 predicted proteins | sample LakEriMetagenome_7_FD_203524 | JGI IMG/M metagenome (GOLD analysis project Ga0315903, IMG submission 203524) | Freshwater fungal communities from buoy surface, Lake Erie, Ohio, United States - Buoy 2 MA119 | ecosystem: Environmental > Aquatic > Freshwater > Lake | place: USA: Lake Erie, Ohio... | reverse complement strand
CGCCGTATTTCACGCCTACGGCGACGAGCGCGCCGGCGATGGCGAGCGCAACGAAAATGCGCAGGCCTTTCTTCAGGCGGCCGCCGCCCTTGGCGACGGACGGGCGCGGCTGCTCCAGCGTGCTGTCGACTGCGGCGCGCGCGCGAGCGCGGGCCTGCTCCAGCGGCGAGGCGGCGGCGGCGGGCGCAGGCGCGGCCAGCGCGCCGGTGGCGGCGGTCTGCGCGCGACGCACCGCGGCGATGAAACTCGCGCGAGGCCCGTCTGCGCCCTCATCGGCGGAAGGAAGCACAAGAGCGCTTGCGGACGGCTTGCCGGCGCCAGGCTCAAGCAGCATGTCGGAGAGATCGGGGACGACCGCCGCCTCAGGCGCACGCGCGGCGAGCTGGCTCGCCGGCGTATGCGCGGGCGGACGCTCCGGCTCGACGGCGGGCGCCTGCGCCGCCGCTTTCAGCCTTGGCTCGGGCGCCAGCGGCACCGGCGGCGCGACATGCTGCGCGACGGTCTGCGGAGCCACGATCGGCGCGGAGACGGCAGGCGCGACGTCCGGCGCGACCGCTGGCGACGAAACAGGCGCATGCGCGGGCGCGGGCCCAGACTCCGCCTGCGCGGAGGCGCTTTCCGCGATGCGCTCAATGGCGGCGAGACGCTCGACGACTTTTTCAAGCACGCCCTGCAGACCGTCCAGCGTCGCGCTGGCGCGCTGTTCGGCGGCGCGCTGCTGGGCGCGCAGATCCGCGATGGCGCGTTCGAAAGCGAGGCTCGCGCCGGGATCGCCCTCTGCGCGCGCTGAGCCCGCGACGGCGGCGAGCGCCTCGCGCGCGGCCTTGCGCGCGGCGTGTTCAGCCGTGAGCAACGCGGTCTCGCGGAATTGCTCGATGTGCTGGAAAATTTCGGCGACGGAGCGCTCAAGGCTCGCGAGACTGTCCGCGCCGTCCACTTCCTCAAGGCGCTCGCTCAATTGCCCGATCTGGCGCTCGAGCGCGCGCAGCGCCTCGCCCTCGCCCTCGCCGTTGGCCTCGATGCGCGCGCCCATGCGCTCGACCATTTCCTCAAGCCGCGACGTGTCGAGCTCCGCGCTCACCGGCTCGTCGAGGCGCGCCGAAATGTCCGCGATCTGCGCTTCGATCGCGCGCAGGCTCTTGTCGCCGCCCGATGTCGCGCCCAGCAGCTCGATAGCCTGCGCGATGCGCGACACGCTGCCCTGAAGCTCTGCGGCGACGACGCCGGTGGCGTCCACCCGGCCTGCGATGTCGCCGATCATGCCTTCGATGCGCGACGTGTCGAATTCGACATGCACGGGCTCGTTCAGGCGCTCGAAAATCTCCCCGAGCCGGCCTTCAAGCGCGCTGAGCGCCTGCGGCTCGACGCGCGATCCTGCGAACCGCTCGCCAAGCTGGGCGACGACCTCGCGCACCTGATCGAGCTGCGCGCTGGTGAGCGGCTGATCGAGCCGCTCCGACATGGCCTGCAAAAGCCCTTCAAGCCGCGCGACGTCGTCCGCATGGGCGCGGCGGGCGTCGGCGATGAGCTCGTTGACGGCGTTGAAGCCGTCCGCAGGAAAGCGCGACAGCGCCTCCTCAACGCGCGCGGCGAGCGCGGCGAGGCGCTGCTCGGCGGCTTCGAACACATGGCTTGCGCCGCCTGTCTCCATGCTGGCGCGGATGGCGGCGACGGAGTCGAGGATCGCCTGTTCGCCCACCGCCGAGGCGCCCCGCTCGGCGATGCGCCCAAGCCGCGCGGCGAGGTCGGCGAGCTGGGATTCAACGCGGTCGAGACGAGCCGGCGGCGGGGCGCTTTCGAGCAGCGTGCGCACGTCGCGCAACTGACCGATGAGTTCGTCGAGCGCGCCGTCCTGGCTCTGCGGGGCGGCGGCGAGGTCCTCGACGGCGCGACGCAGCAGCGCCACCTGCTCTTCAAGCGCGCGCAGGGGGCCGCCGTAGCGGATGTCGTTCAGAGCGTCGCGCATGTCCGCGAGCAGATCATAGACCTGCGCGGCCACGTCATCGCGCAGACCCTGCTCATGGGACTCGACGAGGCGTTCTGAAACGTCGCGCAGAGTGGCGTCGAGCGCGGCGGCTTCCGGCTGCGGATCAAGGCTCGCCACATCCTCGTCGAGCGCGTCGATCTGCCGGCGCATGTCGTCCACGGAGTCGCTGCGCGCCTCGCGCTCTTCCGCTGCGCGCTGCAAGTCGCGCATGGCGTCGCGCAAGAGCCGCATGTCGCGTTTGAGATCGGCGACGTCGTCGGCGTCGGCGACGCCCTCCCGCGTCTCGGCGGCGGCGCGGCACAGGTCTGCGACCGCCTCAAGCAAAGTGGACAATTCGCCGCGCAACGCCTGCGCGCGGCTGGAGCCGCCAGCGACCGCGCCCCTGCGCATGTCGCTCATCAGATCGACGAGGCGCGTCAGCTCGCTGCGCAGCGGATCGAGCCCGTCCGTCGTTTCCGCCTCAACAGGCTCGGACGCGGAAACTGCAGCCGGCGCGGCGTGGAATGCGTCGAGGCGGCGGCTGACCTCGCGGATCATCTCGCCCACTTCGTTGCGCGGCGCGAGCGCCAGCGCGGGGGCTTCCTCAGCGGCGCGAAGACCCGCCCGGCCGAACGCGGCCACAGGCGCGCCGCCGGAGCGCCGATAGCCCATCTTGCGCGCCAGCGCGTCGATGCGCTGCTCCTCGGTGAGGTCCCGCGGGGCGACCCCCATGAGGGCAGCGTATTCCTTCACCGCGGCCGCCAGCCATTGGTCGACGCTCAGGCCCGCCTCGCGCGCAGCCGCGCTCACGGCCTCGGACGCATCGAAGCCGCCGCCCTCCACGCTCCACGGTACAGGTTTGCTCATGATCGCCTGGCGGGGCCACGCCCCGTTTTGAACGCCGCAAATGGTCAGGTCGGGCGCAAACGCGCCTGAACTCCCGGCGACTTTCCGGCGCTTATGGTAAAAATCACGTTAAGCGAACATGGCCTCGGCCTTCGCAGCGTCTGGACGCACAACCTGTGGTGAGCTTCAGCGGAAGAATTTATCTAGTTGAGGTTGTGCTGGACCCCGAATCGCCCTATTGTCCCGCTTATGGCGCAGGGTCGGTCCCGCGTTTTGCGGGCGCACGCCGGCTCTGGGCCATTTCTAAAAGAGGATTGCGATAGATGATTGGAAATAGCCTCGCGAGGGCCGTTCAGCCCTATTCATCCGAAACCGCCCCAGGCGAATTATGGACGATCGGAGACATGGCGCGCCGCTATGGATTGAGCCTGCGGGCGCTGCGCTTTTACGAGGACCGCGGCCTCATCCGGCCGCTGCGGCACGGCACCGCGCGCCTTTACGACACCCGCTGCCGCGCCCGGCTCGAAAAAGTCCTCAAAGCAAAGAAGCTCGGTTTCACGCTGGGACGCATCTATCAGATGATGCCGCGCATCGAGGCGGAGGATTCCGACGTCGAGCAGGCGCTGGCGCCCGCAGAAATCGCCGCGCAGATCGCCAATCTCGAACGCCAGAAGAGCGAACTCGACGGCGCCATCGCAGCCCTGCGCGCCGCCCACGAGAAACTGGCCCAGGAAAGCCCCAGAAGCGCCTGATGCGAATCAGCGGGGGCGCGGCGCGTTCTTGCTTGACAAGCGCGCGCCGCGCCGTGACACCGGCCGGGTTTTGGAGGCTCGCCGATGGCCCGCATGCTGAACTATTATTTTTCGCTCCTCAGCCCCTGGGCCTATCTCGGCCACGCGCAGCTCGGGCGCATCGCCGCAGCCTATGACGTCGAGATCGACTATCGTCCCGTGGACCTGATGGAGCTGTTTCCGGAGACGGGCGGCCTGCCGCTGGGCAAGCGCCACCCGTTCCGCCAGCGCTATCGCCTCGTCGAAATGCAGCGCTGGCGCGAGGCGCGCGACGTTCCTCTCATCCTGAAGCCGAAAAACTGGCCGTTCGATTTCAAGCTCGCCGATCGGCTGGCGCTCGTCGTGGCGCAGGCGGGCCCGCAGGAACAGGCGCATGCGTTCATCGCCATGGCGTTCCGCGCCGTGTGGGTGGAGGACCGCAACCTCGCCGATCCAGCCGAACTCGCGCGCCTGCTCGAGGAATCCGGCTATGACGCGCAAGCCATGCTGGCGCGCGCGCAAGATCCCGACGCCATCGCCGCCCACGAAGCCAACAAGGCGCGCGCGATGGAGGAGGACGTGTTCGGCTCGCCCTCTTATGTGCTGGAGGGCGAAGTGTTCTGGGGTCAGGACCGGCTGGAGCTTCTGCAGGCCGCGCTGGCCTCTGGCCGCGCGCCCTTCACGCCGCAGACCTGAGGGCGTTCATTCGGCGGCGCGGCGCAAGGCGCGCCACTGGCTCAACAGAGAGCGCAGGCCAGCGGGCTTCAGCGGCTTGTTGAGCACGCGCACGTCAGCGGCCTCCGCAAGATCGCGCACTTCCTTCGAACGGTCGGCCGTGACGAGCAGGGCCGGCGTATGCGCGCCATAGACGCCGCGCAGATAGGCGATGGCGGACAGGCCGTCGTCGCCGTCGAGATGGTAATCCGCGATCAGCACGTCCGGGGCGTCACCGCGCAAAGCGAAAGCCTCATGCGCGTCGGCCACGTTCGCCGCGACGACGACGTCGCATCCCCAGCCGCTGAGCAGAATGCGCATGCCCTCGAGAATGCGCGGCTCGTTGTCGATGGCGAGCGTCACGAGGCCCGCCAGCGGATGATGCTGGTCGGAGGCGACATGGGCGCCTTCAAGCGGCGCGCCGGCGACCGCGCGCTTCACGATGGGCGCCTCGACCGCGAACATCGAGCCCTTGCCCGGCGTTGAGGCCAGCGTGACGCGATGGTCCATCACACGGCTCAGGCGCTCGACGATGGACAGTCCGAGACCAAGGCCGCGCGCGCTCTTGGCCGCCGGCGCGAGCCGCTCGAACTCGCGGAACACGTCCTGCTGTTTGGAGGCGGGAATGCCAAGGCCGGTGTCCCAAACCTCGATCGAAACGAAACCGCCCCTGCGCCGGCAGCCGACGAGCACGCGTCCGCGCGGGGTGTATTTGATGGCGTTGGAGATGAGGTTCTGCAACAGACGGCGCAACATGCGCCTGTCGGATCGCACCGCGAGCGAACAGGGCATAAAAACGAGCGAGAGGCCTTTCTCGCGCGCCAGCGGCTCGAACTCCACGCGCAACTGGGTCAACAATTCGCCGAGCTGGAAGGAGCTGAACTCCGCCTTCATCGCGCCCGCGTCGAGCCGCGAAATGTCGAGCAGCGCGGTGAGGATCTCCTCCACCGCCTCAAGCGATGTGTCGAGATTGCCTGCGAGCACGCCCGTCTCGCCCGCATGCTCCGCACGCTCGCGCAGCGAGGTGGCGTAAAGGCGCGCAGCGTTGAGCGGCTGGAGAATGTCGTGGCTCGCAGCGGCGAGAAAGCGCGTCTTGGACTGATCAGCGTCCTCCGCGACGGCCTTCGCTTTCTCCAGCTCCGCATTCAGGCGCACAAGCTCTTCGGTGCGCTCGCGCACGCGCTGCTCCAGCGTCTCGTTGGTCCTCTCCAGCGCCTCCTCCGCCGCAACCGCCTGGGTGACGTCGGTGTAGGTGGTCACGAGGCCGCCGTCGGGCATGCGCGCGGAGCGGATCTCGATCACCATGCCCGTGGTCAGGCGCAGGCGCGACGGCGCCGTCTCGTGCACCAGAACCTCCATGCGCGAGAGCACGTGCAGGTCCATGCTGCCGGGACCGTAGATGCCGCGATCGGCGTTGAAGCGCACGAGCTCTTCGAGCGGAAGGCCCACGCGCAGCGTCTCCTCCGGCAGGTCGAAGAGATAGCGGAACTCCTGGTTCCAGCACATGAGGCGCAGGTTGCGGTCGAACACGGTGATGCCCTGACGGGCGAAATCGAGCGCGTGCTGCAACAGGTCGCGATTGTATTGCAGCGTGGCGGAGGCTTCGTCGATCAGTTTCAACGCGGCCTCGCGCGACAGATTGCGCCGGCGCAGCAGAAGGGAGAGCACAAGCCGCGAGGACGAGGCGCCGATGGCGGACGCGAGCAGATGCTCCGCATAGCGCAGAAGATGGGCGTCGGCCTCGTCAGCCGGCGACATGCGCACGCCGCGCGATTTGAGGAAGCCTTCGAAAGATCGGCGCGTATGCTCCGCGCCCAGATAGCGCCCCACCATGCCTTCAAGCTCGCTCACCGTGACGGTGGCGCCGCCCACGCGCAGCGTCTGGCCCATGAGCGCGGGCTCGGCGCCCATGAAGGCGCTGGCCTGCAGACGCTCGATGGGCGTAGCGTGGCGCGTGAGCGAGAAGCCGACGAAGGCCAGCACGTTCGCGCACAGGCTGAAAAAAACGCCATGCACGATCTGGGGAAGATCAACGCCGAACAGCGCGGTCGGCTTCAGCGCCGCAAGGCCGAGGGGGCCGTTGGCGACGATGCTGGCGAGAGCGGGGGAATCCAGCGCGAGAGAGGGCAGAAGCAGCGTATAGGCCCACACGGCGACGCCTGCGAGCAGGCCCGCGATGGCGCCGCGCGCATTGGCGCGCCGCCAGGCGAGCCCGCCGAAAAAGGCTGGGGCGATCTGCGCGATGGCGGCGAAGGACATGAGGCCGATGGCGGCCAGCTGCGATTCCGCCGCGTGACGGAAATAGATATAGGCGAGCGTCAGAATGACGACGATCGCAAGCCGCCGGATCAAAAGGATCTTAGAAGCGGGGTCGCCGGCTTCGAAACGACGCTGCGTGCTGCGGCCGCGCAGCAAAAGCGGCATCGCCAGATGGTTCGAGACCATGATGGACAGCGCAACACAGGCCACGATCACCATGGCGGTCGCCGCAGACAGGCCGCCGATCATCGTGATCACGGCGATGATCGGCGCGCCGTCGCTGAGCGGCAGGGCGAGCACCGTCATGTCGAGATCGATAGAGCCGTCAGGAAAGGTCAGGCGTCCGGCGATCGCGAGCGGGATCACGAACAGGTTGATGAGAATGAGATAGAGCGGAAACAGCCAGGCGGCCGTGCGAATGTCCGCCTCGTCGCGGTTCTCGACCACCATCACATGAAACTGGCGCGGCAGAAGGAGGATCGCGAAGGCGGCGAGAAGCGTCGTGGCGATCCACGTTTCTGGATCGGGCTGGCGCGCAAGCATGGTGCGCAGGACAGGGTCGGCGTTGGCGCGCGCGGCGAGGTCGCCCAATCCGTCGAACATCCACCAGGTGACGAAGGCCCCGCAGATGATGAAGGCGACGAGCTTGACGAGCGATTCCGTCGCCACGGCGAGCACGAGCCCATCCTGGTGCTCGGTGGCGTCGATGTTGCGGGTGCCAAAGGCCATGGCGAAACAGGCGAGCAGGGCCGCGACAAGGGCGGACACGACGCTGTCCTCCTGCACGGGCACGATGGCGCGGCCCGCCTGCATGGACTCAAGCACGATCTCGATGGAGCCGGAGATCGCCTTCAGCTGCAGCGCAATATAGGGGATCACGCCGGCGACGCAGATCAGCGCGACGAGTGCGGCGACGTTCTCAGACTTGCCGAAGCGCGCGCCGACGAAATCGGCGACGGAGGTGATGTTCTGCCCCTTGGCGATGCGCGCGATGCGCAGGATCAGCGGAAAGCCGAGGCCAACGACCAGAATGGGGCCGATGTAGATGGGGAGGAAATCGAGCCCGCGCGAGGAGGCGAGCCCCACCGAGCCGAAAAAGGTCCATGACGTGCAATAGACCGCGAGGGTAAGCGCATAGATCAGCGGGCGCGCCCGCGAGGACATGATGCGACGCCCGGACATGTCGCCGTAATGGGCGATGGCGAACAGCCCGCACAGATAGACGAGCGCAGTGAGGATCGCGACGCCGCCGTATGTCATGCCCTGCCTTTTCCCGCGCCTTCCGCCCGCCGTCCTCGCGATGCGCAGGCTAGCACGCACGGCGCAGCCCGTCAGCGCAGCCCCCGGCGCGACCGGCTAGGCGAACGCGCCTGCTTGAGCTATGCTATTGATCTTCTTTTTGAGCAAATGAGGTTGGAATGCTGAAGGAATTCAAAGAATTCGCCATGCGCGGCAATATGGTGGACATGGCCGTCGCCGTCATTCTGGCGATCGCGTTCGGCAAGATCGTGGAATCGATCGTCGGCGACCTCATCATGCCGGTCGTCGGCGCGATCTTCGGCGGGCTCGACTTCTCCAATTACTTCATCGGGCTCTCGAGCGCCGTGACGGCGCCCACGCTGGCGGAGGCGAAGAAGCAGGGCGCCGTGCTCGCCTATGGCAATTTCCTCACGGTCTCCGTCAACTTCCTCATCCTCGCCGCCATCCTCTTCCTTGCGGTGCGCGGCATCGCGAGCCTGCGCAAGGCGGAGGAGAAGCCCGCCGTCGCCGACGCGCCCGCAAGCATGGCCGCCACGCCGCGCACGGACGCGCTTCTGGCGGAGATACGCGACCTGCTCGCGCGCAGGTGAGGATGCGCGCGTCGCGCAGGACGGCGATCTGAGCCACATATGCGCGCCGTCGCGCTTGCGCAGGCGGCGGCGCGCGTGGTTTATCGCGCAGAATGACGGCCAGTTCGACGCAGGCGTTTCGCAATCCGCCCCTCTACAGACAGCTCATGACGGTGACGGCCGGCGCCGCGGGCTCCGCGCTGTTCCTCTGGCTTGGCGTGCCCGGCGGCGGCATCTCCGGCGCCATGGCCGTCGTGACGCTGATGACCGTGTTCGGCCTCGCCTCGCGCGTGGAAGGGCCGATCCGCGTAGTGGCCATGGTGGCCTCCGGCGTGACGCTGGGCGCGGCGGTGACGCCGGAGACGCTGCGCGGGATCGCCACCTACCCCGGCAGCCTCGCCATCATGGCGCTGGGTGTGGCCGCCACCATGGTGGTCGGCACGCTCTTTCTGCGCATGCTGGGATGGAGCCGCGCCACCGCTCTGCTCGCGGTCAGTCCGGGCGCCTTCGCCTATATCATTTCGGTCGCGCCGCGGGTGAAGGCGGACGTGCCGCGCATCGTCGTCGTGCAGATGTTCCGCGTGCTCGTGCTGATGGCGATCCTGCCGATGCTTGTGGTGGAGACGGCGGGACCCATCGCGCTGACCGGGCCTGCGCCGCTGGAGGATCCGCTCTGGCTCGTGGCCGCCATGCTGGCGCTGGGGGCTCTGGGCGGATGGGTCTTCCATCGGCTGAAGATCGCCGGCGGCGTGTTCTTCGGCGCCATGCTGGTCTCAGCGCTGTTCCATGGAACCGGCTATGCGCCGGGCCGCCTGCCCTGGGAGATCGCCTTTCTGGGACAGGCGCTGATCGGCGCCTGGACGGGCTCGCGGTTCGTGGGCTTCGACTGGCGTCGCCTGCCGGGCATCGCGGGAGCGGCCTTCGCCTCGATCGGCATCAGCATCGCGGTGTGCGCGCTGTTCGCATGGGTCGCGACGATCGCCGTGGGCGCGCCGTTCGGCGGCGCGGTGATCGCCTTCGCGCCCGGCGCGCTCGAGGCGATGACCATGCTCGCCTTCGCGATCGGCTTCGATCCGCTTTACGTGGGCGTGCACCATCTGGCGCGGTTCATGCTGCTCAACATGACCATGCCCGCGATCGTGCGGTTCTGGCTTGAAGAGCGCAAGCCGCCGCCCTCCTGAGCGCCGCTCACATGGACGCTCACACGGCCGCGCAAGCCGCCTTCAGGTCGTCGATCAGATCCTCCACGTCCTCAAGGCCGATGGACAGGCGCAACATGCCCTCGCCAATGCCCATCTCCTCGCGCGCGGGGCGCAGAATGCGCTGGTGCGTGGTGGTGGCGGGATGGGTGACGATGCTTTTCGCATCGCCCAGATTGTTCGACAGTTTGATGACTTCGAGCGCATTGCCGAAGCGGAACGCGCCTTCCTTGCCGCCGCGCACGTCGAACACCACCACAGTGCCGCCGCCCGTCATCTGCTTGCGGGCGAGCGCATGCTGGGGATGGTCGGAGCGCCAGGGATAGAGCACGCGCTCAACAGCGCCCGTCTGTTCGGCGAGGAAATCGGCCACGCGCTCGGCGCTGCGCATTTGCTGGGTCACGCGCAGCGGCAGCGTCTCCATGGATTTCAGCATCACCCAGGCGTTGAAGGGCGACATGGAGGGGCCGGTCTGGCGCAGGAAATTGTGGATGTGCTTGTCGATGAACTCCTGCGAGCCGAGGATGCAGCCGCCCAGCACGCGGCCCTGCCCGTCCACATGTTTGGTGGTGGAATAGACCACGCAATCGGCGCCCAGTTTCAGCGGCTGCTGCAACAGCGGCGTGGCGAACACATTGTCGACGACGAGCGTGGCGCCCGCCGCATGGGCGATGTCGGCGACGGCGGCGACGTCGATGATCTCGAGCTGCGGATTGGTGGGGCTCTCCAGCAGGAAGGAGCGCGTGTTGGGGCGCACGGCGGCGCGCCACTGGTCGAGGTCCGTGCCGTCCACCAGCGTCGAGGCGATGCCGTAGCGCGGCAACAGGTCTTCGACGATGAACCGGCAGGAGCCGAACAGCGCCTTGGCGGCGACCACATGGTCGCCCGCATTGAGCTGGCCCAGCATGGAGGCGGTGACGGCGGCCATGCCGGTCGCGGTCGCGCGGGCGGCCTCCGCGCCCTCCAGCAAGGCCATGCGCTGCTCGAACATGGCGACCGTGGGATTGCCGAAACGGGAATATTGGAAGCCGGGGGATTCGCCGGTGAACCGCGCCTCCGCCTGCTCCATGCTCTCATAGGCGAAGCCCTGCGTGAGGAAGAGCGCCTCCGACATCTCGCCGAATTGCGAGCGCATGGTCCCGCCATGGACGAGGCGGGTGGCGGGACGCAGGTCCGCGATCGCCTTGCGGGCCGCTTTGGCGGCGGGAGGGCTGGCAGGCTTGGCTTTGTCGGTCATTTCGCTCCTCAAGGTCCGCGCGGGCGGAGACGCCATTTAGTCCCCCGCCCGAGCCCCCCGCAAGCGGGCGGCTTCGTCCACCGGATTCGCGCCCGCCTCCCTTGGCCCGGCCGGGCCGACCGGCTAGTGCTTGGGGCATGTCGTCCGCCGCCGCCCCGCAGGGCATCCTGCCCGCCCACCATATCGAAGCCCTCGCGCGCGAGGGCGCGCTCACACTCGCCGCCCCCTTCGCTGAGGGGCAGGTGCAGCCCGCCAGCCTCGACCTGCGGCTCGGCCGGCGCGCCTGGCGGATGCGGGCGAGCTTCCTGCCCGGCCCCGGCCGCGCGGTGGCCGAATGCATCGAGCGCCTCGCCCTGCATGAGATCGACCTCAGCGCCGGCGCGGTGCTGGAGACCGATTGCGTCTATGTCGCCGAACTGATGGAAGGGCTCGCGCTGCCCGCCGACATCGCGGCGGCCACCAATCCGAAAAGCTCCACCGGCCGCATCGACGTGTTCACCCGCGTGATCCCCGACCGCGCGCGCGCCTTCGACATGATCGAGCCGGGCTATCGCGGCGCGCTCTACGCCGAGATTTCGCCGCGCACCTTCCCCGTGCTCGCGCGCACCGGTTCGCGCTTGTCGCAGGTGCGCTTCCGCCGCGGACACGCGCGGCTCGACGACGACGGCCACCGCGCGCTGCATGCGCGCGAACGGCTCGTCACCTCCGCGGAGCCTTCGATCTCCGGCGGCGTCGCCGTGTCGGTCGATCTCGCGGGCTTCGACGACAGCGGGCTGATCGGCTATCGCGCAAAACGCCACACCGGGCTCATCGACGTGGACAAGCCCGGCGCCCATGCGGTGCTCGATTTCTGGGAGCCGATCCACGACCGCGGCCGGCGCGACCTCGTGCTCGATCCCGGCGAATTCTACATCCTCGCCTCCAAGGAAGCGGTGCGCGTGCCGCCCGACCATGCGGCGGAGATGACGCCCTTCGATCCGCTGGTGGGCGAGTTCCGCGTGCATTACGCGGGCTTTTTCGATCCGGGCTTCGGCGCGGCGGAGGCCGGCGGCGCAGGCGCGCGCGCGGTGCTGGAGGTGCGCTCCCACGACGTGCCCTTCATCCTCGAAGACGGGCAGATCGTCGGCCGCCTCGTCTATGAGCGCATGGCGGAGACCCCGCGCGCGCTCTACGGCGCGGGGCTGAAATCCAATTATCAGGCGCAGGGCCTGAAGCTTTCGAAACACTTCCGCTGAAGGCCCGCGCGCCACTGGCCCGCGCGCACAAGCGATCTTGCTCCCTGCGCGCGGCGCGGCTATGGTCGCCGCCGACGCGGGCGTAGTTCAATGGTAGAACGGCAGCTTCCCAAGCTGCATACGAGGGTTCGATTCCCTTCGCCCGCTCCAGCCTCGCACGTCCGTTCGCCGCGCCCTCAGCGCACGAGCTCCATCAGCTCCATCATGCCCCATGCGATGAGGCCGGCGATCGGCGGCAGGATCAGCGACGACAAGAGCCGCACGCCCACGAAACGAAAGCCCATCAGCGGCGCCTCGTAGATCATCACCCGATGGAAGGCGAAGACCGACCAGGCGGTGAGGAAAGCCACCACCTGCGGAAAGCCCGCGCCCGCGTTCAGCAGCACGACGACGATGGGGAAGGCGACGATCGGCCCCGCCGGCGTGAAGCCGCCGAAGGCGGTGGCGATGAGAATGCCCTTCACGCCCGTCTCATAGCCGATCAGATGGCCGATCACGTCGGCGGGCGCGATCTTCGAGATGAAGCCCGCCGCCAGCAGCGCGCAGGCGATGCGCGGCAGGATTTCAATGAAGCGCAAGGCCGCATTGCGGAAGGCGCCGCGCACGAGCGTGGGCGACTTGCGCCAGGCGAAACCGCCCAGCACCACGGCGACCGCGCTGAAGGTGAGAAAGGCGCTCATGGCGGGGCCTTTCCGTCGTCGGCGGGCGGCTTCGCGGGCGCCTCGGCGGACTCAGGCGCCTTGGGCTGCGCGAGCGAGGGATCGTCCCAGGCCGGCAGGCGCAGCGTGATGAAGGCCGCGATGAAGGGCAGCGGCAGCGAGGCGATGAAGCGCAGCGCGGTGTATTCAATGCCCAGCAGCGGAATGTCCCAGATGAGAATGCGCTGGAAGCCGAGCGATTCCCAGGAGGTGATGTAGGCGATGAGCGCGGGGCGTCCCGCGCCCGCCTTGTTCAGCGAGGCGACGAGGGGAAAGGACATCATCGGCCCGCCGGGCGTGACCGCGCCGGCGCCGGTGGCGAGCGCGACGCCCTTCATGCCCGACTGGCGGCCGAGCCATTTGGCGATCGTCTGGCGCGGCACGAGCGAGGTGACGAGCGCGGCGACGAAAAAGGCCACCGCCATTTTCGGCGCGAGATCCACGTAGAGCCAGAAGTCCGCCACGATGCTGTCGAGCACGGCGTCCACGCCGGCGATCCACCAGCAGGCGACGCCCGAGACGGCGGCGACGGCGGCGAGCACGAGCACCGACCTGTCGAAAAAGGCGGCGCGAAGATCGAGCCGGTCGCGGCGGAAGGTTTTCGTCTCGACGACCATCGCGCGCCGACCGCTCAGGCCCGCAGGGCGGTGAGCATGGCGGAGATATAATCGGCGCCGCTGGCGATCACGAGCATGCGCGCGAATGGCCTCAGATGCGTCATCGAGGCGGACACGTTGGCGTCGCTCGCGCCCGCGCCGGGCACGACGAGGGCGACCAGCGATTTGTGATGCAGGTTGCAGGCGTCGGCGATCACGGAGACGGAGCGCGCATCCTCGCCGGCGCTGGTGACGACGACGATGAAATCGCTCGTCGCGATCTCCTCCACGAGGCTCATGGTGCGCCCCGCGAGGTCTTTCAGCCAGGCCTCAAGGCCCGCGCCAGTGGCGCCGGGCTCGCCGTCCGCGGAAAAGGAAAGGGCTGTGAAGAAGCGCGCGCCGTTCCAGGGCTCGCGGGAGATTTCATCGACCAGTTTCGCGCTGGCCGCATCGAGCGCGATGATTTTCACCGCGCGCGTTTTGGAATTGGGATATTGGATCCGGTAGCTGGCTTCGCGGGCGGTGGTGACGCGGGCGGATTCGCTTTGCATCTGATGTCTCCGGAAACCTGCGGGAAGCGACGCGGCGGGCGCATGGCCCGCCGCGCTTTGTCGAGGATCAGACGGAAGCCTGACGCACGCCCTTCTTGGCGATCAGCGCTTCCTTCGCGCCTTCCTTGTAGTGGACGTTGCGCGGCAGCAGCAGCGCGGCCTGACGCACCTGATGGTGCATCGGATCGACGCCCGGCGGGATCACGCCCTTCTCGCGCAGCGCCTTGGCGGCGCGCATCAGGCGATGGCGCGCCATGATGATGCCGTTGTCGGTGCCAACGAGGTTTTCCTTGGTGCGGTCGCAGATCGGACCCATGCTCTCCTGCAGCGAGGCGTCCTGCATGCCGATGCCTTCGATGCCCGAGAAGGTCTTGCCGGCCTTCTGCGCCGCGCGGTCCATGAGGTAATCGTTGTCCTTGTTGGCGAGCGGACGATAGGTGCCCGGCACGTATTTCACGTGGATGCCCTTGCCGTCCTTCATCGCCTGCACCTCGCTGTCGGTCAGCGGGCGCGTGGGATGGTAGTCATAGCTCCAGGCCCAGCAGGTCTCGTCGTCGATGGGAACCCAGAAATGGCCGTGGATCGGGTGGTCGCCGCGCGGCGGCACGCCCGTGTAGCAGGGCATGACCCACGGCGTGATGCGCCAGTAATACTGGTCGTCCTCAGCGTTGCGGCGCGCGCCGATCAGCAGGCCGCCGTCGTTCTCCACGACTTCGAACACCGGCGACATGTCGCCCAGATTGTACTTGTTGCCGGCCGCGCCCTTGAACAGGGGATCGTTCGACAGGTCGCCGCGGTGCAGCCAGGAGACGTGCGAGGAATCGATGCCGCCTTCCATCGCCTGCAGCCAGTTGCACTCCTGAATGCGCTTGGACATGAAGGTCTGGTTCAGGGGCACGGTGCAGAATTCGAACATCGGCTCGGGGGGCTGACGCTCCGGCGGACCCATATAGGTCCACAGCACGCCGCCCTTCTCGATCAGCGGATAAGACTTCAGCTTCACCTTGTTCGCGTAGCCCGATTCCTTGGGCTCGGAGGGCACGTCCACGCACTGGCCGGTCACGTCGAACTTCCAGCCGTGATAGGGGCAGCGCAGGCCGCAATCCTCGTTGCGGCCGAACCACAGCGAGACGCCGCGGTGGGCGCAGAACTCGTCGATCAGGCCGAGCTTGCCTTCCGAATCGCGGAACGCGATGAGGCGCTCGCCGAGCAGCTTCAGACGGACGGGCGGACAATCAGGCTCAGGCAGCTCCTCGCTGAGCAGCGCCGGCATCCAGTAGCACCGGAACAGGTCGCCCATGGGCGTGCCCGGATCGGTCTGGCAGAGATAGTCGTTCTGTTCCTTCTTCAACATGGCCTTCGCTCCCTCGAAGCATCCTCTGGAGCCCCTTTGCCGGAGCATAGGCCGCCCTGGGTCGTTGACCAACGGGCCTTTGCTTGCTATCTCCGGCGGGTTCCTGCATGCGGAACGTCGTTCCGCAAGCGCTGCGAACGATCTACAGCGCTCCGGCTGGGGCGTCAACGAGGAGCAGGCGAGGAGAGCTATGTCCGTTCAGAAAATCGAGTTGTGCAAGACCGGCGACGTTGACGAGGGCGCGGCGATCAAGGTCGAGACCGGCGACCTCAGCCTCGCCGTGTTCAATCTGAACGGCGCGTTCTACGTGATGGACGACACCTGCTCGCATGGGCCGGGCTCCCTGTCGGAAGGCCCGATCCACGGGGACGTGGTGGAATGCGATTTCCACAACGGATCGTTCAACATCAAGACCGGCGAAGTGGTCGATCCGCCCTGCATGATCCCGCAGAAGACCTACAAGGTGGTCGTCGAGGGCGACACCGTCTTCATCGAGGCCTGACCCATGGGCGCCGGGCCGAGGAGGCGGCTCGCATGAGGCGGGAAGCGCAGACAGACGGCGGGCGGGCCAAACAGCGCCCCGCTCCCGCGCGCGCCGAACCCGCCCGTTCCGCGCAATCGAAAACCGCGAAGAGCGCCAAAGGCGCGCAAGCCGGGGCGGCGCAAGTCAAGCGCCCGCAAGTCAAGCGCGCGCAAGCCGAGCCCGAGCCGGCGCCCGCGCCCCGCGCAGGCCGGGCCGAGCCGCAGCGGCTCTCCTCGGTCGCCACCGCCGTGCGGCTTCTCAAATGCTTCAGCGAGGGCGAGGCCGAGATCGGCGTGACCACGCTCTCCAAACGGCTGGGCGTGGCCAAGAGCACCGTCTATCGCCTCGCCTCCACGCTGGTGAGCGAAGGCATGCTCGAGCAGAACCGGGAGAACGACAAATATCGTCTGGGGCTCGCCCTGTTCGGCCTCGGAGCGCTGGTGCGCCAGCGCATGAACGTGTCCACGGAGGCGCGCCCGCATATTTTCGCCCTGCGCGAGGCCACCAACGAGACCGTGCATCTGGCCGTGCCCGAGGGCGCCCAGATCATCTATGTCTATGACCTTGAAAGCACGCAGGCGATCCGCCAGCGCGCCAATCTGGGCGAGCGCAAGCCCGCCTTCTGCTCGGCCGAAGGGCGCGCCATGCTCGCCTTCGCCGACCCGCGCGAGGTGGAGGCCGCGCTCAACGCGGGCCTCGCAGCGCGCACGGCGCGCACCGACACAAACCCCAAAAGCCTGCGCAAGGCGCTGGAACAGGTGCGCGCGTTGGGCTATGCGCTGGAGGACGAGCAAAGCGAAACGGGCATGCGCTCGCTCGCCGCGCCGATCCGCGACGCCGAAGGGCGCGTGGTGGCGGCGGTGGGCATCGCCGGCCCGATGCAACGGCTCGACGACGCGGCGATCGCACGGTTCGCCCCGCTCGTGGTCAACACTGCGAACATCATTTCCGCCCGGCTGGGCTTTCGTTCGCCCGCCGCCTTTTGATTGAAGTCGAGGATTGAAACCGCCCATGTCGAAGATCACCATCGCCAACGCCAATGTCGAGTTCACTTGCGAGGACGACACCATCTCCCGCGCCGCCGTGCGCGCCGGCCTTGGCTTCCCCTATGAGTGCAACGTGGGCGAATGCGGCAATTGCCGCTTCGAGCTTCTGGAAGGCGAAGTCTCCTATCTGCGCGAGAACCCGCCCGCGATCACCGAGCGCGACGCCCAGCGCAAGCGCTATCTGGGATGCCAGGCGCAGCCCAAGGGCGATTGCACGATCAAGGCGCCCCTGCGCGACCATTACAAGAGCGCGCACCTGCCGCACAAAGTGCGCGGCACGCTGCTCGCCGCCATCGACGTGACGCACGACATCCGCGAATTCCGCTTCGCGCTGGCGAAGCCCCAGCGCTTCCTCGCCGGCCAATACGCGCTGATCTCCGCGCCAGGCGTGAACGGCGCGCGCGCCTATTCCATGTGCAACACCGGAGAGGAAGGCGCCGAATGGCACTTCCAGATCCGCAAGACCCCGAACGGCGCCGCCACCGGCGCCCTGTTCGACCGCATGAAGATCGGCGAGACGCTCGAACTCGACGGCCCCTATGGCATGGCCTATCTGCGCGAGGATGCGCCGCGCGACATCCTGTGCCTGGGCGGCGGCTCGGGCCTGTCGCCGATGATCTCCATCGCGCGCGCGGCCGCCGTGAGCCCCGCCCTGAAGGATCGCCACATCCACTTCGTCTATGGCGGGCGCACGCCGCACGACATTTGCGGCGAGGACATGCTGCGCGCCCTGCCCGGCTTCGGCGAGCGCATCCATTACACGCCTGTCGTCTCGATGACGGATGATCCCGCCTCCGCCGGCTGGACCGGCAAGACGGGCTTCGTGCACGACGTCGCGGAAGCGATGTTCGGCGAGAAGCTCGCCGGAATGGAGGTCTATTTCGCCGGCCCGCCGATGATGGCGCAGGCGGTGACGAAGACGCTCATCAAGGCGAAGACGCCGCCGGCGCAGATGCACTTCGACCAGTTCTATTGAGAGGGCGCGCAAGCGCCCTTTCGCCAAACAAAACGAATCTCCGGGGGAGACCTAATGTCCAAGTTGAAACTCACGCTCGGCTGCTGGAACTACGACCGCACGCGGGCGATTCAGGACGGCTCCGTCCAGCCGGACGGCATCGACATCAATTATCTCGACATGCCGGTGGAGGAGACCTTCTTCCGCATGGCGCGTCATCGCGAGTTCGACGTGTCGGAAATGTCGTTCTCCTCCTATTGCGTGTCGCTGCACCGCGACCCCAAGCCCTTCATCGCCATTCCGGTGTTTCCCTCGCGCTTCTTCCGCCATTCCTGCGTCTATGTGAACGCGAAGTCCGGCATCCGCGAGCCCAAGGACCTCATCGGCAAGAAGATCGGCGTGCCGGAATATCAGATGACCTCGCCGGTCTGGATCCGCGGCATTCTCTCGGATTTCTACGGCGTGCCGGTGGACAGCGTGGAATATCTGACCGGCGGCGAGGAAGAGCCCGGCCGGCCTGAGAAGATCAAGTTGAGCCTGCCGCCCAACATTAAAGTGACCGCGATCCCCGACGACAAGACGCTCTCGCAAATGCTGGGCGACGGCGAGATCGACGCACTGCACACCGCGCGCAAGCCCTCGACCTATGACGGCAAGACCGTCACGCGCCTGTTCGAGAACTATCGCGAGGTGGAGCTCGATTACTACCGCAAGACGAAGATCTTCCCGATCATGCATACGGTGGCGATCCGCCGCGAGGTCTATGAAGCCAATCGCTGGATCGCGCAGTCGCTCTTCAAGGCTTTCGTGGAGGCCCAGCGGCGCACCTATCACGACCTGCAGGAGACGGCGGCGCTGAAAGCCATGGTGCCCTGGCTCATGCACGACGTGGAGGAAGCGCAGAAGGAGATGGGCGACGACTATTGGTCGTACGGCTATGAGAACAACATGAAGACCTTCGATGTCTTCCTGCGCTACCACTACGAATGCGGCCTCTCCAAGCGCCTGCTCAAGCCCGAGGAATTGTTCGCGCCCGAGACGCTGGAATCCTTCAAGATCTGAACGAAGCGCGCAGCGCATAAACAAAAACGCCGCGGATCGCTCCGCGGCGTTTTGCGTTTCTGCTGCGCTGCGAACCGAACCGCCTTGCAAGAAGGCCGCATTGATCGCACAATCGCCTGAGCAGAATTGGGAGCGGTTTATGTATGTCGCGCCACATTTCGCCGAGACGCGCGTAGACGAGATACGACGGATCATCGAGACATATCCGCTGGGCTCGCTGGTCACATGCGGCGCGCGCGGACTCGATGCAGATCAGATTCCGTTCGAACTTGCGGCCTTTGACGGCGAGAACGGAGTCCTGCGGGCTCACATCGCGCGCGCTAATCCGTTATGGCGCGAGGTTCAGGGGGGAAGCAGCGCCCTCGTGATCTTCAGAGCGGCGAACGCCTATGTCTCGCCGAACTGGTACCCCAGCAAGAAAGAGACGCACAGGGTCGTTCCGACATGGAACTATCAGGTCGTGAACCTGTACGGCCATATCCATTTCTTTGAGGACCGCAAGGCGCTTCGCGCGATCATCGGCAGACTCACGCGCACGCATGAGACCCAAACCGAAGGAGCGCAGGCCTGGCGCATGGCGGACGCGCCCAGAGATTTCATCGAAGCGATGCTGGACGAGATCATCGGCGTGGAGATCGTCTTCTCTCGCGTTTCGGCGAAATCCAAACTGGGACAAAACAAAGACGATCAGGATCGCAAAGGGGCTGCGCGCGCCCTGCTGGCGCGAGGCCAGTCGGAGGTCGGCGGCGCCATGGAAGACCTTTGAGCACAGCGCGACGCGCGCAGCGCATAAACAAAAACGCCGCGGATCGCTCCGCGGCGTTTTGCGTTTTTAGGACGCCAAGCGGCCTTACGCCACTTTCGGCGGCAGGGTCTCGAGCTCCTGCTTGTAGGCTTCCTCCATCTTGGGCTCGAGGCCGTTCTTGGCGAGCTCGTTGGAGAACATGTCGCGCACGATCGGCTTCTCGTCGGCGTAGTCGATCTGGTCGCCGCCGATGCGACGGCTGATCCAGGCCTTCGGCACGCCCTGCGCGTTGCGGATCGACACCACCTCATGCTTGAAGGCGAGGTAGCGCGCCGGCGAATTGCCGGTGTTGAAGTGCTGGTGGAACCACATGTTCGGCGGCACGATCATGGTGCCGACCTCCCAGTCGTAGCGCTTGGGCTCGTCGCCTTCCGGCCACATCAGCGAATAGCCTTCGCCCGACAGGATGATGACGTGCGCGCCCGGGCCATGGCAGTGGCCCTTCTTGTAGGTGCCGATGGGGAATTGCGAGATGTGCGAATTCATCGAGCCCTTGGCCATGTTGAAACGGATATGGCCGCCGCCCGCGCCGCGCTCCTTGGCGGAGATGAGCGGCAGGTTCACCGCGTCCGGCACGAAATTGGTCTCGAGCAGAAGGCCCTTCTGCTCGCCCTTGGCGGAGAAGTAATCCGGCTCGCCGGCGAAGCGGGTCTTGAAGTCGTGCGCGGTGTTGAAGACGAAGTCGATGTCTTCGTAGAGGTTGACCACCGGCGGGGCGTTCGTCACCGAGACGAAGCGCGCGGGCTCGGAGCCCGAGCCGTTGAAGTGCTGGTGCCAGGCGTTCAGCGGAATGGCGAACAGCGCGCCCGACTTCCACTCGAAGGTGATCTTCTGGCCGGCGTCGTTCCACACGCTCGTCGAGCCGCGGCCGTCGAGCACGAGGATCATCTCCTCGAACAGCTGGCGCTGGGGCTCGAGCTTCTTGCCCGGCGCGATCTCGCACACGTAGCAATCGTTGGAGGTGCGGGACGCCTCATGGTTGATGTAGACGCCCTTGCCGCCGCGGCGAGCCCAGGGCTTCAGCTCAACGGTGCGCAGGTTCTGCACGTAATGGGCGGAGATGATGTCCAGGCCCTCGTTGCGGACCCAGCGCAGATAGGGCGTGTCCTTCTCGGTCGCGAATTTCTTCGCAAGGTCGTCTGAAACGATAGCGTCCTTGGCCATGGTTCTCTCCGTCTGGTTTTTTCAGCGACCGAGCGGCCGCCGCTTTTGTGCGAGCCCGCCGCCCGTGGCGGGGGATGAGACTCAGCGTTTCTTCTAAGGGGTCCGCGCGGGTGTTCGCAAGAGCGCGCATTGGGCGCGCGCCCACGCCCTGCGGCGCAACCCGCCTAATCGTGGCTGTGCCCCCCATGGGAATGGCCGTGGTGATGGTGGTGGCCATGGCCGTGGCCATGGGAATGACCATGGTCGTGGGAATGGCCGTGCGCGTGTCCGTGATCATGCTCGCGGTGGTGGATGATCTCCTTGGCGCGCGGCCCGCGGGGATCCTCGCTGAACACGAGGGATTTGATCGTCACCGGCACGGTGAAGGAGGGCACGCGCACCTTGCCGAGGTCGATGTAGTCGAAATCCATCAGCACCACGCCGTCGATGACGAGGATTTCGCTTTTCACGCCGCAATCCTCGCGCAGCACCGCGCCCAGCGTCTGCGCCACATCGCCGTCGAGCATCACATAGATCGGCTTGCCGAGGGCGATGCGGTCGGCGAGCCCTTCGGCCACGCCCTGCGCGAAGGCGAGGATGCGGTCGTAGGCGGGCGCGCCGGTCCAGCGCAAGGCGAGCGCGATCTCCGACTCGGCGTCCTCCACCTCAAAGGCCTTGCGATGGCTGCGGATCGCGGCGGCGAGCGCCTTCGCGTCCACCTCCTCGCCGGGTTCGAAGGGCGGCTGGACCACCTGCAGATTGCGACGCGGCAGAAGCGCGCCGGGATTGGAGATGTAGCTCGTATTGCCCGACAGCTGCACGCTGTATTCGGAGGCGCCGAGCGCAGTCGCGCGGATGCATTCGCGCGCGGGCAGCAATTGCCAGGGGAAGCGCCCGCCGGCGACCTTGCGCGCGATGGCGCGGCCGAGCCTGCGGCCCATGTCGCCGAAATCGCGCTTCTCGCGGTCGTAGACGTATTCGGCGACGCCGCCGGAGAACATCATGCCCGCCAGATCGCCGAAATCGAGAATCGGATCGGTGAGGTAGAGGTGCTCCACGTCATGCGGGATCGGCCGCGTGACGAGCGCGTCGAGCAGCGTCTCCGCCATGCCGTCCGCCACTTTGTCGAGATCGGCCTCGCTCACCACGTCGCCGAGCTTCCAGTCGAAGCCGGCGCGCCGCGCATGGGTGCGCCCTGCGGGATCGAGCCGCACGATCTTGCCCTGTTCCGTGACCTGCAGGCGCCCGCCCACATGCACCGCCGCGGTGGCGATGACCTTGCCGCCCTCGAGCAGCCCGAGCTTCGTCGTGCCGCCGCCGATGTCGATGTTGAGCACGCGCCGGCCGAGATCGAGCGAGGCCTGCGCCGCGCCCGACCCATAGGCCGCCAGCATGGATTCCATGTGATGGCCTGCCGTGGCGCAGACGAGTTCGCCGCCGGCCTCCGCAAGCAAAGCGGAAATGGCCTGCGCGTTCTCACGCCGCAGCGCCTCGCCGGTCAGGATCACCGCGCCTGTGTCCACATCGGCCTTTTCGAGGCCGGCGGCCTTGTAGGCGTCGCCGATGATCTGGCGCAGCTTCACGTCGTCGATGCGCGTCTCGCTGGCGTAGGGGGTGAGCGACACAGGCGAGAGATAGAGCTGCTCGCGCGAGACCACGTAATAGCGGCTCGTGAGGTCTTCCGAGAGGCGGCGCAGGTGGATCTTCGAGAAGATGACCTGCGTGCCTGAGGAGCCGATGTCCACGCCGACGCTCTTCAGCGTCACGTTGTCCTGAATCCAGAGCGGGTTCTCCTCGAGCGGCCCGTCATACTGGAACTCGTCGTGCTCGTGGTCGGCGTCCTCGTCATGCTCGTGATAGAGATACTGGCCGTAAGTGTGCTCCGACACGGAATGGCCGGCGACGGCCTTGATGGCGTCTTCGATCTTGGTGCCGGGCTTGTCGTTCTGGCTGGCCATCGTCGCTCCTTCGCGAAAGCGCTGTTCCTCCTGCGCCGACGTGCCTTGCGGCGCGGCGCTTGGCGCGATCCGTCGCCCAGCCGGGCCGCCGAGTCAACCGCGCCCGCGGCTCAGGGCGGAAAACGGGCCGCCAGAAAGGCGGCGATCCGCTCAAAGACGCGGCGCTGCGCCTGCAGGGCGGGGCCCGCGCCGGGGCAATGGGCGCAGGCGGTCAGCGCATGGCCCGGCCCGTCGAAGGCGATGAACTCCTTCTCGCCCGCCGGGCTTGCGGCCGCGTCGAAGATCATCTCGGCCGGGCGCAGGTGAGGGCGCGCGGTCATGGCGGCCACGAAGAGCGGCGAGCGCACCCCTGCGACATTGGCGATGGCGCTGGTGGGCGAGGAGTCCCAGACCACGCCCTTCACGTCGTCCTCGGTGATCTCGTAGTCGGGCGCAGCGAGGATCGCGTAACCTGCAAGGTAACGTCGCGCGCTCAATTGCGCCGCCGCCCGGAAGGAGCCCGCCTCGCGCGGCGCGACGGTGGGCAGGCCGGTGGAGACAAGCACGCGGCGCGCCTCCGCGCCGTCCTCGCCGATGACCCGCTGGGGGGCGCGGGTGCGCGCCAGCAGGCGCACGTCCGCCTGCCAGAGCCGCGCGGAGACGGCGCCGGCGACGAAGAAGGGCATGTCGTCGGCCAGCGCCTCGCTGTCGCGCACGGCCACCATGGTGGAGAGCCGGCGCGCCTCCTCCACGAGCCGCGCGGCGCGGGCGGCCTGGGCGGCGAAGAAAGCCTTGCGGAAGGCCGGCGGATAAGCGCCCGCGTTGCGGCCAGGATCGAACCCGTTGCGCGGCGCGTACATGTCGAGCGCGGGATCGCGCTGGGCGGGGCTGCTCTCGACCACAATGGCGGGATCGAGCGCGCCGAGCATTTCGAACGCCTGCCCCAACTCGGGGTCGAGCAGGATCAGCGCGTCGGCGGCGGGAAGCTCGCTGAGGCCGGCGGCGTCGCAGGGGGCGATGGCCTGCGGACGCTGGCAGGCGCCCGGGCCGTTCAGGGCGACGTTCTGGTAGAACGCCATCATCGGCGCGCCGGCGCCATGGCCGAGCAGCGCGACGGCGCCCACGCCCGGCTCCGCGCGCAGGCGCTCCACGGCGGCGCGGATCGCAGGCGCCTGCGCCTCATAGCCGCCGTAGCCATAGGCGCGGTTGAGCGTTCCCGCATTGGCGCACAGGGCCACATGGCCGAGCGCCGCCAGACGCGCGCAGGCGGCGTGCTCCAGCGAGGACAAGGTCGGATGCATGACGAGCACGGCCACGCGCGCGCGGGGCGCGCCCCCGGCCGGCCGGCTCAGCAGGCCGTAGCCCTGACCCGGCAGGGCCACGAACTCAGCCGCCGGTACTTCCGCAGCGGCCTGCGCAAGCCCCGGCGACGGCGCGCCAGCAAGGGCGAGCGGCACAAGCCAGACCATGCAGCCCCATGTGCAGACCGATTTGCGGACCAAGCCGCGGACCCAAGCGCGCGCCGATCCCCCGCCCCAAACAAGACCCATCCGCGACCGCCCCTTTCCCCTTGCGCCGCACGACATCGGCCGGCGGGGCCCGACGCGTCAATCCTGCATCGCGAACTGGGCGGGAAAGCGGCGCCGCCAAAGCCAGCATAGGCAGTCCGCCCACGCGCCGCAGGGGGCGCGTTCCGCCGAAGTTGACAGGGGGAGACCTTTGCCTGATTTACCGATTAAGCGCGCTCGCGCCGAACAACAGACGCCGCAGGCTGCGCCGCGGTCGCCCCCAGAGGAGGATGCTATGCCCCATGACGCAAAGGACGGAGTCCATTGGCACGAGCCGGCGGGCACCAAGAAAGCCGGTTTCGGCGAGTTCAAGAAACAGCCGACGCCCTATGACGCGTTCATGGAGTCGGAAGGCGTGCCCGTCTTCCGCGACATCGGCATCTCCAGCGTCGCCAACCTTCCGCTGCACAACTGGAAGCGCAAGGGCGGCAAGGGCCATTACATCCAGCTCTACGGGACCGAGACCAAGTGGGGCTGCTATGTGGTGGAAGTGCCGCCGGGCGGCGCGCTGAACCCTGAACGGCACATGTTCGAGGAGATCTACCTCGTCGTGGAAGGCCGCGGCACCACCGAGGTCTGGCAGGAAGGCGATTCCAAGAAGCACGTGTTCGAATGGCAGAAGGGCTCGATGTTCTCGATCCCGATGAACGCGTGGTTCCGCATCGTCAACGCCACGTCGGGCGGCGCGCTGCTGCTGGCCGGCAACACGGCGCCCAACGTGATGAACATGATCAACAACGTTGACGCGGTGTTCAACAATCCCTTCGTCTTCCGCGACCGCTTCTCCGGCGCCGACGACTTCTTCAAGCCCAAGGACGACATCGAGCCCGATCCGGTGCGCGGCCTCGCCATGCGCAAGACGAACTTCATCCCCGACGTGGTGAACTGCGACCTGCCGCTCGACAACCGTCGCTCGGTCGGCTACCGCCGCGTCGAGCCCTTCATGACCAACAACCAGTTCTATTACTGGATCGCGCAGCACGAGAACGGCCGCTATTCGAAGGCGCATGCGCATACGTCGGCGGCGGTGCTGATCTGCCTGAAGGGCAAGGGCTACACCTATTCATGGCCGGAGCGTTGCGGCCCCACGCCATGGAAGGACGGCTTCGCGCATGAAGTGCGCCGGCTCGACTACGGCCCGTTCGGCATGGTGACGGCAGCGCCGGGCGGCGCGCGCTGGTATCATCAGCACTTCTCGGTGTCGAAGGACGACTTCCGTCTCTCCGCCTGGTTCGGCCCGCACAATCCCGGCCGCGACCCCGGCGCGCCCGGCGAGAAGCATACCGACTACACCGCCATCGACCTCGACAAGGGCGGCACCGCCATCCCCTACTGGATGGAGGACCCCTATCTGCGCAAGGAGTTCGAGGAGACCCTGAAGCGCAACGGCGTGGCCTGCCGCATGGATCCCTCGTGGTACGTGCCGCCGAACGAGGACGCCTCCAAGCGCGACACGGTGGTGTGACGAACAGTCCCCTTCCCGCCCGGCGGGAAGGGGTTTTCATTGGCGAATGGAACGAGCGAACTCATGAGCGAAACCGAACCGCAGGGCGGGCGCGTCTTCTTCTCCAACGTGCGACGCAGCCTCGAGGAAGAAGACGAGATCAACCTCGTCAGCGTGGGCGTGGACATCGGCTCCTCCACCTCGCATCTGGTCTTCTCGCGCCTGCTTCTGGAGCGGCTCGACAATCGCTACGTGGTGACCAAGCGCGAAGTCTTCCATGAATCCGACGTGCTGCTGACGCCCTATGCGGACGACATGACGATCGACGCAAAGAAGCTCGGCGCCTTCATCGACCTGCAATACGAGGCCGCGGGCGTGGACCCGGCCGCCATCGACACCGGCGCGCTGATCCTCACCGGCGTCGCCGTGCGCCGCTCGAACGCGCGCGCCATCGGCGAGCTCTTCGCAGCGCAAGCAGGCAAGTTCGTCTCCGTCTCCGCCGGCGACGGGCTTGAGACCACGCTCGCCGCCTTCGGCTCCGGCGCGGCCGCCCGCTCGATCCGCGACGGCGTGCGCGTGATGAACATCGACATCGGCGGCGGCACGTCGAAAATCGCCGTGTGCGAGGGCGGCGAGATCGTCGACATGACCGCGATCGACGTGGGCGCGCGCATCATCTCGTTCGATCACGACGGAAAGATCGTGCGCCTTGAGGAAGCCGGACGCCGCTTCGCCCGCGAGGCGGGTTTCGAGGCCGCGCTCGGCGGCGTGATCAGCGAGGACCAGCGCGCCGCCATGGTGGAGCGCATGGCCGACCGGCTGATGGAGGCGATCACCGCGCAGGCGCTGAAGCCCGACACGGCGGAGCTGTTGCGCCTCGACGCGATGAAGAACGCGCGCAAGCCCGACGTCGTGACCTTCTCCGGCGGCGTGTCGGAATATGTCTATGGCCTGCAGACGAAGGGCTTCGGCGATCTGGGCCCGCGTCTCGCCAAGGCGATGCGCAAGCGCATCGAGGACTGGGGCGTGACGATCGAGCGTCCCGATCAGGGCATTCGCGCGACCGTGGTGGGCGCCTCGCAATACACGATTCAGGTGAGCGGCTCGACGATCTTCGTGGCGCCCCTCGACACGCTGCCGCTGCGTAATCTCCCCGTGGTGACGCCCGATCTGCCGCTTGAGGGCGACGATCTCGACCCCGCCGCCATCGCCGCAGCCGTGAAGACCTCGCTGCGCCGGCTCGATCTGCATGAAGGCCATCAGGCGGTGGCGCTGTGCTATCGCTGGGCGGGTTCGGCCATGTTCCGCCGCCTCGACGCCTTCTGCCAGGGCGTGGCGGAAGGACTGTCGGCGCAGCTCGCCAACGGCCATCCGCTCGTGCTGGTCGGCGACGGCGACATCGGCGGGCTCGTGGGCATCCATGCGCGCGAGGAGCGCAAGCTCGCAAATCCAGTCGTGTCGATCGACGGAATCGTGCTCAAGGAGTTCGACTTCATCGACATCGGCGCGATGCTGGAGACGTCGGGCGCCGTGCCTGTCGTCATCAAGTCGCTCGTCTTCCCGACCACGTCGGCGCTCGGCCGCGTGGAGGCGGCGACGGTGTGATTCCGATGAGCGTCGACGAAAGCGCGCGCGCGCCGACGTCGGCGCTTTATCCGCCGGTGGAGCCTTTCGCCGCCGGCCATCTCGACGTGGGCGACGGCCATCGCCTCTATTGGGAGGCGAACGGCAATCCCGCCGGCCGGCCCGCGCTGTTCCTGCACGGGGGACCGGGCGGCGGCTGCCACGCCGACCATCGCCGCCTGTTCGATCCCGCAGCCTATATGATCGTGCTGTTCGACCAGCGCGGATGCGGGCGCTCGCTGCCGCATTCGCAATTGCAGGACAATACGACGGCGCATCTGATCGCCGACATCGAGGCGCTGCGCGCCATGCTGAACGTGGAGGACTGGCTCCTGCTCGGCGGCTCCTGGGGCGCAGCGCTCGCGCTCGCCTATGCGCAGGCGCACCCCAGACGCGCGCGCGGGCTCGTGCTGCGCGGCGTGTTCGCGGCGCGGCGCTGCGAGGTGGACTGGCTCTATCGGGAAGGCGGCGCCTCCGCGCTGTTTCCGGAGGCCTGGGAGCGTTTCGTCGCGCCCATTCCGCCGCAGGAGCGCGAGGATCTTGTCGCCGCCTATCACCGCCGTCTCACCGGCGCCGACATCGCGGGCCGGATGGAGGCCGCGCGCACCTGGTGCTCCTGGGAAAGCGAATTGCTCACCCTGCGGCCGCGCTGGCGGCGCAATGGGGCTGCGAGCGCGGCGGAGATCGCGCTGGCGCGCATCGAAGCGCATTACTTCGTCAACGACAGCTTTATGCCGGAGGGCGCGCTGTTTGCGGGCATGGGGGCCATCGCCCATACGCCGGGCGTGATAGTGCAGGGCCGCTATGACGTGGTGACGCCCGCGCGCACCGCCCATGCCCTGCACGAGATCTGGCCGGCCTCGCAATTACGCATCGCGCCGGACGCCGGCCACGCGACCAGCGAGCCAGGAATCTGCGCCGGGCTTGTGGCCGCGACCGATGAGATGCGCACGCTCTAGGCGCACGCTTCGATCCCGCGCCTGCGCGCGGCTAGCGCGCGGCCTTCCAGGGCACGAGCAGGCGCTCCAGCTCGTTCAGCAGAACGGTGAAGAACACGCCGAGCGCGGCGATGACGATGAGCCCGACATACATCGTCTCGACCGAGAGGATCTCCCAGGCGTTCCACATCATGTAGCCGAGGCCCGATTTCGCGCCCACCATTTCCGCAAGCGAAATGAGGATGAGCCCCATGCCCACGCCCAGTTTGACGCCCGTCATGATGAGCGGCATGGCGCCCGGCAGGGCGACCGTGCGGAACACCTGAAGTCGGCCGGCGCCGAAATTCTTCGACACGTCGAAATAGATTTTCTGGATCTCGAGCACGCCGGCGATCGTGTTGATCAGGATGGGGAAGAAAAGCCCTATCGCCACCATCACCACCTTCGAAGGCTCGCCCAGCCCGAAGATGAGCAGGATCAGCGGCAGGATCGCGCTTTTGGGGATGGGATAGGTGGCCGACACGATGGGCTCCACCAGCGCGCGCAGCGTGCGGTTGAGGCCCATGGCGATGCCCAGCACGAGGGCGGGCACGCCGCCCCACACGAAGCCCCAGAACAGCCGGTACATGCTCGCCTTGAGATGAACCCAGAGCTGGCCGTTCTCGATCAGCTGCATCATCGTGGCGAAAATCTTCGAGGGCGCGGGGAAGAAGCGCACGTCGATCCAGCCGAGCCGCGCCGCGACCTCCCACAGGAGCAGAAGGCCCAGCGGCGAGGCGACGTTCATGATGCGGTCGACATTGCCGCGGCTGATGCGGAAGCCGCGCCGGGCGAAGGCGCGGGTTGCGTTCTGCGTCGCCTCGCTCATGACGTTCTCCCTTCATCCTGCGCGCGCGCGCGCTGCACTTCCTCGCGCAGATAGGACCAGATATTGAAGACGAACTCGCCATAGGCCGGCCGCGCGCGCAGCTCCAGCACCTGGCGGGGACGCTCGAACGGCACGTCCAGCGTCGCCTTCTCGCGACCGGGGTGGGCGGTCATCACCATGATGCGGTCGCCCAGCGTCACGGCCTCGTCGACGCTGTGGGTGATGAAGAGCACGGTCTTGCGCGTCTCTTCCCAGATTTTCAAAAGCTCTTCCTGCAGCATCACCTTGTTCTGCTCGTCGAGCGCGGAGAACGGCTCGTCCATCAGCAGAATGTCGGGATCGTTGGCGAAGGCGCGCGCGATCGACACACGCTGGCGCATGCCGCCCGACAATTGATGGGGATAATGATCGGCGAAACGCAGAAGGCCGGTGCGGTTGAGATAGTGCGAGACCTTCTCCTTCACCTCGCCCTGCGGCTTGCGGCGCATGGTCAGGCCATAGGCGGCGTTCTCCCACACCGTCATCCAGGGAAACAAAGAGTCGCCCTGGAAGATCATCGAATTGCTGGGCCGGCCCGGCGGCGGCGGGCTGATCTCGATCGAGCCGCTCGTATGCGTCTCAAGCCCGGCGAGAATGCGCAGAAGGGTCGTCTTGCCGCATCCGGACGGGCCGACGATCATGAAGAAACATCCGGTGGGAATGTCGAGCGTGATCGAATCGAGGGCGACGAACGGGCCCTTGCGCGTCTCGAACACCTTTGAGACGTCCTTGAGCCGGATCTTCACGTCCTGCGCGCCAGCGGGCTGCGCGGCCGCGAGCGGAGAAGCGCTCATATGCCGGTTTCCTCCTCGGTCGGTCCGGCTGCGCCGGCCGTTGTCTTCACTTTAACTTCCTCCTTGACCCGTTCAAGGACCGAAATCAAGCGCTCGCCTCGTCATCCCCCGCATGAACGCGGTCGCGCCCATGGGGCGGATCGGGAATGGCGGCGTGCGCGGCGGCGACGATCGCCGTCCAGTCCTGGCGCTGCAGACGGGATCAGGGCCCGTAAAACTGCGGATAAGGGCCGGATCAAAAGCGGGCGCAGCGGGCGCGCGAAGCCGCCCGCATACTCTTCCGCTCAGGATTTCTTCAGATAGGGCGGGCTCGGGATCGCAAGATGCGCGGCCCGCAGCGCCACCGACCAGCGATCCCGCAGGTCATGGAAGTAAGGGTCCACATTGTCGATGCACCGATCGACGTCGAGCGTCAGCGCGTTCGCGCGCATCACGCCCACGTCGATGGGCATGCCCACGCCGAGATTGGAGCGCATGGTTGAATCCATGGAGATGAGCGCGAGCTTCAACGCGTCCTCGACGCTCGTCTCATAGCTCACCGCGCGATCAAGGACGGGCTTGCCGTATTTGTGCTCGCCGATCTGCAGGTAAGGCGTGTCCTGCGTCGCCTCGATGAAATTGCCCGCGCCATAGATCATGAACAGGCGCGGCGGCTCCCCCGCCACCTGCCCGCCCAGCAGGAGGGTGGATTCAAAGGCCACCTTGGCGCGCTCCAGCGCCTCGCCATGGACGTCGCGCACGCGCCGCACGGCGCGACCCACGAGTTCGGCGGCCGCAAACAGGCTCGGGGCCGTCACAAGGCGCTCCAGCTCGACCGTATCGGGATTTTCGAGTCCCTGCGTCACATGGTTCACGACGCTCTGGGTGATCGAGAGATTGCCGGCGGTGGCGATCATGATCGCGCGCGCGCCGTCCTCGCGGAACACATGCAGTTTGCGGAAAGTCGACACATTGTCGAGGCCCGCGTTCGTGCGCGTGTCGGCGATCATGACGAGACCGTCACGCACGAGGATTCCGCAACAATAGGTCATGGGCGAAGACGTCCGGCGCTGGGTTTGGAGAGGCGGATCACTGCTGGCTCTGGCGCTGGACCGCAGAAGGCCGCAGCTCAACGCGCGCCTCTTGCACGATGACGCCCTGACTTGAGGCGCGGACCGGCGCGGCGTCAAGCCAGTCGAGCCCGCATGCGATGCGAACGTGACGCTCCTGCGGGCAGATCACCTGCGCGCTATCGAAGCCGATCCAGCCGACCCCCTCCACATGGGCTTCGGCCCAGGCGTGCGCTGCGCCCTCGCACGCGCCCTGCCCGCCCCCAGGCGCGTCAAGCGCCGCATAGCCGCTGACGATGCGCGCCGGCGCGCCCATGCAGCGCGCGGCGGCGATGAACACGTGGGCGAGATCGCGCGCGCTCCCGCGTCCGCGCTCAAGCGCCTGCGCGGCCGGCGTCACGTCAAGGCTGGAGGCGACGAGGCCGCCCGGCGCGCTTTCCTCGGCCGCAGGCTGTTCGAGCCGATCGCGCACGAGGCGCATCAGGGCGTGCAGGCGTTCGATCAGATCCGCGCCGCGCGCCGCATCGGCGAGGGCGCGCAGCGCGGCGTCGGGCGCAGTCAGCGCGGTGTCGCGCAGGAACAGGTCGGGCGGGAACCGCTCCAACGCGCCGCGCACGACGCCTGCGAAATCGAAAGTCTCGACGACGCCCTCGGCGACGAGGCGCAACTCGGAAGGCGGCGCCTGCAGGCTGAACATGTCCGCAAGATTGCCGAACGCATCCTCTGCGCGGCGCAGCCGGCAATCGGCCTCCACGTCGATGCGCCATTCCAGCACGTGCTGGCCCTCATGGCTGCGCGGGGTCAGGCGCAGCGCCTCGATCACGCGGCGCGCGGAGGGGTCGAAGCGTTGCACGATCTCGTGGCGGATCTTGATGCGCATGTCGTGTCCGGAGGCGGATTAGTCGATCAGATATTGCTCGGCGACGATGGAGCCAAGACGCGCGTTGTCGCCGATGAACTCCGTCAGAAACTCATGAAGACCGGCCTGGAAGACGTCTTCAAGGGCGCAATTCTCCAGCCGCAGCAGGATCGAGCGCGCATGACGCTGGGAGGGGCCCTGCGCGCCGTAAGCGGCGGCGATGGCGTCCAGATAGCGCACGAGATTGTCGTAGCAGGACACGAGCGAGCGCGGCATCTCTTTCTTCAGGATCAGCAGGTCGGCGATCAGCCAGGGCTTCACGCCCTGCCGGTAGACCCAGTGATAGGCGGTCAGGGCGGAGACCGCGCGCAGGATCGAAGTCCACTGGAAGTAATCGAGCGAGCCGCCCACCGCCTCGCTCTCGGGCAAAAGCACGTGATACTTCACGTCGAGGATGCGGGCCGTATTGTCGGCGCGCTCCATGTAGAGGCCGAGGCGGCTGAACCAATAGGCGTCGTTGCGCAGCATGTTGCGATAGGCCGCGCCGTCAAAGTCGCGCGACATGGATTTCACCATGTCGAGGAGAGGGTCGATGCGCTCGCGGCTCATGCGCTCGAAGGGCGCGCGGGCGCGCTCGACGCCGCGCAGCTCCAGCCAGGCCGCATTGATGCATTGCCACATGTCGGCGGTGAGCGCCGTGCGCACGGCGCGCGCATTGGTGCGCGCGCTTTCGATGCAGGAGCGGATCGAGGATGGGTTCTGCGGATCGAAGATGAGGAACTCGATCGCGCTCGCCTCATCGACCTTCTCATAGCGCTCCTTGAAGCGGTCGAGCGAGCCCACGGCGGAGAGCGCGCTCTCCCATTCCGCGCCGCCGCCATAGGCTTTGGGCAAAGCGGCGAGGCGCGCAGTGATGTCGATTATGCGGGCGGTGAACTCCGCGCGCTCGACATAGCGGGCGAGCCAGAACAGATTGTCGGCGGTGCGCGCGAGCATCAGGCGTCCTCGATGACCCAGGTGTCTTTGGTGCCGCCGCCCTGGCTTGAATTGACCACGAGCGAACCTTTGCGCATGGCCACGCGCGTGAGGCCGCCGGGCACGACGCGCGAACCTTCGGCGCCGGTGAGCACAAAGGGGCGCAGATCCACATGCCGAGGCGCAACGCCTTCCTCGACGAAGGCGGGGCATGTGGACAGCGAAAGCGTCGGCTGGGCGATGTAATTGTCGGGCGCGGCGATGAGCTTCTTCTCGAACGCCTCGATCTCCGCGCGCGAGGCGTGCGGACCGACCAGCATGCCGTAGCCGCCCGATCCGTTGACCTCCTTCACCACGAGCTCGCCGATATGCGCGCGCACATATTTCAGCGCCTCGGGCTCGCGGCAGCGCCATGTGGGCACGTTCTTGAGGATCGCCTCCTCGCCCAGATAGAAGCGCACGATGTCGGGCATGTAGGTGTACATGGCCTTGTCGTCGGCCACGCCGGTTCCCACCGCGTTGGCGAGGGTGACATTGCCCGCCTGATAGGCGTCGAGCAGGCCCGGCACGCCGAGAACGGAGTCGGGCCGGAAGGCGAGCGGATCGATGAAATCGTCGTCGATGCGCCGATAGATCACGTCCACGCGGCGCGGGCCCTGCGTGGTGCGCATATAGACCACGCCGTCGCGCACGGAGAGGTCGTGCCCCTCCACCAATTCCACGCCGAGACGATCGGCGAGGAAGGAATGTTCGTAATAGGCCGAATTGTAGAGACCCGGCGTGAGCAGGGCGACGACGGGCTCGCGGCTCGAGGACGGCGGCGCGACGGAGCGCAGGCAGTTGAGCAGCAGGTCCGTGTAATTCTCGACCGGGGCGATGCGGTGGCTCGACACGAGGTCGGGCAAAAGGCGCATCATCACCTCGCGGTTTTCCAGCATGTAGGAGACGCCGGAGGGCGTGCGCGCATTGTCCTCGAGCACGTAGAATTCATTCTCGCCCGTTCGCACGAGATCGATGCCGGCGATATGCGCCCACACATCGTGCGGCGCGCGCTTGCCGGCCATCTCGGGCCGGAAATGGGGATTGCGATAGACGAGATCGGCCGGCACGACGCCGGCGCGCAAAATGTCGCGCGCGCCATACACGTCGCACAGGAAGGCGTTGATCGCCTTCACGCGCTGAATGAGCCCCTTTTCAAGCAGGCTCCATTCCCTCTGTCCGATCACGCGGGGAATGATGTCGAAGGGGATGAGCCGTTCGGCCGCGTCCTTGTCGCCATAGACGGCGAAGGTGATGCCGATGCGGCGAAACAAAAGCTCCGCCTGGGTGCGCCGCGCGGCCAGAAGATCAGGCGGGGCGTTGCGCAGCCATTCGTCGACGCGCGCATAGACCGTGCGCACATCGGCGCCGCCGCCGGTCATCTCATCCCAAAAATGCTGATCCGCCATGGCGCTGCCCCGGGGCGAAACGCCCAGCCTGCAGGTAAGCAAGGCTTGTACCACGCCTTGGCGGTTAATTCAGCGGCGCCGTTACGCCCGGGCCCTCGTCCATTAGCCGCATGAACGGGCGGGGCGCCTAATGGCTAGGCGCCATGTGCGAAGGCCGGCGCGTAAAATGGAAAAAGCCCCGAGACTGGCTCGAGGCTTCCCATCCCTCAGCGTTTTCACGCAGGGAAGATCGCGCTCCGCGCATCGCCGCCAGTTCATCCGTGGTCGGCGAGCGCCTGAGCGCTGCGACCATCGCGGGCGGGGGGCGTCCCTGCGACGATCGCTTGCATCTTGAGATGGGGGCTGCGCGCGCGATTGCAAGGGGCGGCGGCGCGCGCCCTGCGCTCAATCCGCCCGGCGCAGGAAAACCACCTGCGTGTCGCCATAGGCGCGGCGCTCCAGCAGGGAATAACCCTCGGGCGCCTCCACCTGCGCGTCAGCCGCCTCCTCCACCACCGCAAGCGCGCCGGGCGCAAGCCAGCCGCCCTCGCGCAAGGCGGCGAGCGCCAGCGGCGCAAGGCCGCGCCCATAGGGCGGATCGAGGAAGGCCAGACCATAGGCCTCGCCCGGCGGCATGGCGCCGAGTTTGGTGGCGTCGCGGCGAAAGATCTTGCTGACGCCGCCGCAACCGAGAGCCTCGACATTGGCCCGCGCCAACGCGCGGCCTTCCGCTCCGTCATCGACAAAGAGCGCGAAACGCGCGCCGCGCGACAGCGCCTCAAGCCCGAGCGCGCCCGTGCCCGCAAACAGGTCCATCACGCGCGCGCCCTCCACCACGCCGTCATAGGAATGGGCGAGGATGTTGAAAAGGCTTTCGCGCAAACGATCCGACGTCGGGCGCACGGCCGACGTCGATGGACCCTTGAGGACCCGCCCGCGAAACGCGCCGCCGACGATGCGCATCGCAGCGAATTACTCCCGACCGCGCCGGCCGCCGCCGCCGCCGCCGGGACGATCGCCGCGCGGTTTGCCGGAGCCTCTGGCGCCCGGCCCCTTACCGCCGAAACTCTTGCCGCCAAAGCTCTTGCCGCCGGGCTTGCCGCCAAAGCTTTTGCCGCCCGGTTTGCCGCCAAAGCTTTTGCCGCGCGCGCCACGGTCGCCGAAACTCTTGTCGCCATCGCGCTTCGGCCCCGGACGGGCGGAGGAGCGCGCCGCATAAGTTTCACCCTCGAAACGCTTGCGCGCAGGGCGCTCGCCATCGAAGCTCTTGCGCGCAGGACGCTCGCCATCGAAGCTTTTGCGCGCGGGACGCTCGCCATCGAAGCTTTTGCGCGCAGGACGCGCGCCGTCGAAGCTTTTGCGCGCAGGGCGCTCGCCATCGAAGCTCTTGCGCGCAGGGCGCTCGCCATCGAAGCTCTTGCGCGCAGGGCGCTCGCCATCGAAGCTCTTGCGCGCAGGGCGCTCGCCATCGAAGCTCTTGCGCGCGGGACGCTCGCCATCGAAGCTTTTGCGCGCAGGACGCGCGCCCGCTTGCGCCTTCCGGCGCGTGTCACCTTCTTGCGCCTTCCGGCGCGTGTCACCTTCTTGCGCCTTACGGCGCGTGTCACCTTCTTGCGCCTTACGGCGCGTGTCACCTTCTTGCGCCTTACGGCGCGTGTCACCTTCTTGCGCCTTACGGCGCATGGGCGGCCGCTCGCCGCCGGGTTCCGCATTGCGGCGCTGGGCTGCGAAGCGGCGGCCGTTGCGGCTTTCCGTCTTCGGCTCTTCGCCGCGCATGGAGACGCGCTCCACTTTCACCGCGCGGCCGCGCCGGTCTGCGGTTTCGCTGCGTTCGATCTTGCGGCGCGCCTCGCCGGCCTCGCGACGTTCCGCGCGTAAAACGGAGACGTGCTTGCGTTTGGCTTTCGGGGCGTCACGCCAGTCGCGCTCCGGGCGCGCGGGCGGCTCATCGTCGTCGTCGCGGAAATGGCGGGCGATCTTGTCGCGCGCCTTGGCGTCGAGCACGGGCGCGTCGAAATCCGCGCCTGCTTCCTGCGCCAGCGCCTCGCCGAGCTGGTCCTGCAGCACGCGCGTCTTCACCTCCTCGACCGCGCCTTCGGCGAGATCGCCAAGCTGGAAGGGGCCGAAAGACAGGCGGATCAGCCTGTTCACCGACAGGCCGAGATGTTCGAGCACGCGCTTGATCTCGCGGTTTTTGCCTTCGCGCAGGCCCATGGTGAGCCAGACGTTGGCGCCTTGCACGCGATCCAGATGCGCTTCGATGCCGCGATATTCCACGCCTTCGATCACCACGCCCTTGGCGAGCGCGTCGAGCTGGGCCTGATTCACCTCGCCATGGGCGCGCACGCGATAGCGGCGCAGCCAGCCCGTGGCCGGCAGCTCCAGCACGCGCGCGAGCCCGCCGTCATTGGTGAGCAGCAACAGGCCTTCGGTGTTGATGTCGAGCCGGCCCACGGTGACGACGCGCGGAAGATCCTCGGGCATGGCGTCGAAAATCGTCGGCCGGCCTTCGGGATCGCGGTCGGTCGTCACCGTGCCGCGCGGCTTGTGAAACAGGAACAGGCGCGTGCGCTCACGCGGGCCGATGGGGCGGCCGTCAACGGCGATCTTGTCGGAGGGCGTGACGTTGAAGGCCGGGCTCTCCAGCGCCTTGCCGTTGACGCTCACGCGGCCTTCGGCGATCCAGCGCTCTGCGTCGCGCCGCGAGCACAGGCCGGCGCGGGCCATGACTTTCGCGATGCGGTCGCCTTCAGGCGTGTCGGCTTTCGGCGCGGCCGCGGACGGGCGGGGCGCCGGACGTTTCGGTTTTCTCTTGTCGGTCATGCCGACCTGATAGCAGAGTGCGGCCGCGAGGTCGAATGAAGTCCGATGAATCATCCCTGAGCCCCGCCGGCGCAGACCCGATGGGGCTGGCGCTGGAGCAGGCGCGCGCCGCCGCGGCGCGCGGCGAAGTGCCTGTGGGCGCCGTGGTCATGCGCGGGGGCGTTCCGATCGCCGCCGACGGAAACCGCACGCTCGAACTGCGCGACCCCACCGCCCATGCGGAAACCCTCGCCATCCGCGCCGCCGCCCGCGCGCTGGGCTCCGAGCGGCTGACGGGCTGCGACCTCTATGTCACGCTCGAGCCCTGCGCCATGTGCGCGGGCGCCATTTCCTTCGCGCGGCTGCGCCGGGTTTATTTCGCCGCGCCCGACCCCAAGGGCGGCGCCGTCGATCACGGTCCGCGCCTGTTCAGCCAGCCCACCTGCCACCACGCCCCGGAAATCTATGGCGGAATCCGCGAGAGCGAGGCGGGCGACCTGCTGCGGGACTTCTTCGCGCGGCTGCGCTGACGATCATTAACGATCCTTCATTTGGCGCGACGCTCGAGCCGGGGCAAAACTGCGGCTTGGCGAAAACGACTCGGAACCGGCCATGCTGAAACCCTATCTCCTGCGCCTGCATCGCTGGCTCACTCTTTTCTTCGCCCTGCCGCTCGCCGTGGTGATCGCCACCGGGCTCCTGCTCTCCTTCCAGCCGATCCTGCAGACAGCCTCCATCGCGCCGGGCTCGCTCACGCTCGCAAAGGCGGAGGCGCTGCTCGAGCGCTACGATCCGGAAGGCAAGGCGCGCTCGCTGCGGCTCGACTCTTTCCAGAACGCGCTGACCATCGGCGGCGTGGGGCCGGACGGCTCCATCGACGTCGATCTCGCCACCGGCGAGGAGACCGACGCCGACCATTGGCTGAGCGAGCTGATCGGCGGCTCGCGCGGCGTGCACGAACGGCTGGTCTTCGATCTGGGCTGGCTGGTGATCGCCTCCACCGCCGCCATGCTCGGCGTCATCGCGCTTGGCGTGCTGATGGGCTGGCCGCGCTTCGCCAACAGCCTGTCGGGCTGGCACAAGGCGACCGCCTGGGCGCTTCTGCCGCTGCTCATCCTCTCCCCGCTCACAGGCCTGTTCATAGCCGCCGGCGTCACCTTCTCGCAGCCCGCGCCGCGCGCGCAATCGGCAAGCATCCGCGAGGCGGTGCGCATGATCGCCGCGCAGCACGATCTGTCGCGGCTCGAATGGATCCGCGCCCGCGGCGGCCGCCAGCTCGCGCGCATCAACGAACCGGGCGGACAAACGACCTATGTCGTCACCCGCGAGGGATTGAAGCCCGCCTCGAGCAATTGGCCGCGCACATTCCACGAGGGCGTGTTCTGGGGCGTATGGAGCGGCGTGATGAACGTGGCGATCTCGCTCGCCTTCATCCTGCTGATGGGCACCGGCCTGACGATCTGGGCGCGCCGCGCCTTGCGGCGCAAGGCCCCGCGGCGCACGCGCGAAACCGCCGCCGCGCAGAGCGCTTGAGGCGCATCGCTCGAAGGTGGCGCGCGCTCTTTTTCGCACGATTCCGCGCGCCGCTAGCCCAGATGATGCTGCAAGAGCTTGAGGCACATGCGCTCGAAGGCGGCGCGCGCTCTTTCTCGAACGCTTCCGCGCGCCGCTAGCCCAGATGATGCTGCAAGAGCTTGAGGCACATGCGCTCGAAGGCGGCGCGCTCTTGCGCATCGAGCGGTTCGAAAATCTTTTCCTGCGCGGCGAGCACGGCTGGCGTGGCGGCGTCGAGCGCGGCGCGCCCCTGCGCGGTGAGCGCGAGCAGGTTCAGCCGGCGGTCTTCCGGGGAGCCGCTGCGCGCGATCCAGCCCTTTTGTTCGAGCCGGTCGATCACGCCGCCGATGGTGGCGCGGTCGTAGCCGATGAGCGCGGCGAGCGCCGCCTGCCCCGCGCCGGGACGCTGCGCCACGGCGGAGAGCGCGGCGTATTGCACCGGCGTCATCTGGGCGCCGGCGGCCTCCGCGAACAATCGCACCGCCACCTGCTGCAGCCGCCGTATGAAATGCCCGGGCATGCGATGCACGGGCAGGTCGCTCGCGGCGGGGTCCGCGTAATCGGGCGTGGGATAGGCGGCGCGCTGGACGCGCGCGCTCACGCGAGGCATTTGCCCTCGGTCCATCCATAGAGCCATTCGAGCGCGTCGTAATAGCGCTCGGGCGTGCGGTCCTTCCAGAGCGCATTGCGCACCAGCCGTTCGGCGCCGTCCGCATGGAAGATGCGGCCCATTTCGCGCGCAGAGAGCACGACGCGCGCGGTGCGCGGAATGCGCTTGGTCTCGTAGAGGCGGAAGGCCTTTTCGATGTCGCGGTCGCAGGCCTTCAGGGCCTCGCGCAACGTCACCGCGTCCTCCATCGCCATGCAGGCGCCCTGCGCCATGTATTGCAGCATGGGATGGGCCGCGTCGCCCAGCAGCGTATAGCGTCCCTCGCCCCATTTCAGCACGGGATCGCGATCGGCGATGGTCCAGCGCTTCCAGGACGTGGGCTTGCGGATGAGCTGGCGCGGCTTGTCGGCGATGTGGGTGAAATAGGATTCCACCTCCTCGCGGGAGCCCTCGCGCACGCCCCATTCCTCCTTCTCGCGGGAATGGAATGTGACCACGATGTTGTACTGTTCGCCGCCGCGCAGCGGATAATGCACGATGTGGCACTTGGGCCCGACCCAGATGGCGGCCGCGTTCCAGCGCAGGTCTTCGGGGAAATCGTCGCGCGGGCAGACGGCGCGATAGACGACATGGCCCGGCACATGGGCGCCGCCGTCGCCCAGCATCTGCTTGCGCACGACCGAATGCACGCCGTCGGCGCCGATCAGCGCGGCGCCCTCGAACACACGGCCCTGCGCGTCGCTCACGCGCACGCCCTTGTCGCCCACGTCGACGCTGGCGATCTTGGTGGAGGTGTGCACGCGCACATTGGGCTTGGTGAGCACTTCCTCGTAGATCGAGCGGTGGATGTCCGCGCGATGAATGACCGCGTAAGGATTGCCGAAGCGCTCGCGGAACTCTTCGCGCACGGGGATGAGGCCGACGACGCTCTCGTCCACCGCGTCCATCATGATGAGGTCGTCGGTGTAGACGGCGCGGGCGCGCGCGCGCGGACCGCAGCCCAGCGCGTCCATGGCGTTGAAGGCGTTCGGCCCGAGCTGGATGCCCGCCCCGATCTCGCCGATCTCGGCCGCCTGCTCCAGAAGCTCCACGTCGAACCCAGCCTGGGTGAGCGCGAGCGCGCAGGCCATGCCGCCAATGCCCCCGCCCGCCACCAGAATCGTCTCGCCGCCGCCCTTGCTCATCACGCTCTCCTCCACGCGGGCCGCCCGGGCCTCGCAAACTAATATGCAAGCATACAATATGCATGCGTCCGGTCAATCCGTCCGGGGGGGGGCGGCTTTTGCTTTTCGCCGGCCTTTCGTGTATCGACCCCGCCCATGGAAACCGTTCTCATCGTCATTCACCTGATGATCGTGGTCGCGCTGGCCGTGGTCGTCCTGCTGCAGCGCTCCGAAGGCGGCGCTCTGGGCATGGGCGGCGGCGGCGGCGGCTTCATGACCGGCCGCGGCCAGGCGAACGCCCTGACCCGCGCCACGGCCATTCTGGGCGCGCTCTTCTTCATCACGAGCGTGGCCCTGACCCTGCTGGCGAACATGGGCCGTGCGCCCAGCTCGCCGCTGGACGGGGTGAGCCCGCAGGCGCCCGCCGGCCAGAGCCAGCCCGGCGCGCCCGCCGGCGGCAGCCTGTTCGACCAATTGCAGCGCCAGGAGCAAGGCCGGCCGGCCGCGCCCGAGCCGCCGCGCCAGTAAGGCGACGCTTCCCCAAGGGCCGGTTCGCCGGCCCTTTTCTTTTGGCCGGGACGCGCGCCCGCGGGCCTGTGAACAAAACGCCCGGCGCCGCGATTTTTCGCTCCCCGAATCGAGTGGGATGGAATAGGTGTCGAATCCCATGGCGCGGTACGTTTTCATCACCGGCGGCGTGGTGTCTTCGCTCGGAAAGGGGCTTGCGTCGGCGGCCCTTGGAGCTCTCCTTCAGGCGCGTGGCTATACGGTTCGGCTTCGCAAGCTCGACCCGTATCTCAACGTCGATCCGGGCACTATGAGCCCGTATCAGCACGGCGAAGTGTTCGTGACCGACGACGGGGCGGAAACCGACCTCGACCTCGGGCACTACGAGCGCTTCACCGGCACGTCGGCGCGCAAGTCCGACAACATCACCACCGGGCGCATCTATCAGGAGATCATCGCCAAGGAGCGCCGCGGCGACTATCTCGGCGGCACGGTGCAGGTGATCCCGCACGTCACCAACCACATCAAGGAATTCGTGCTCTCCGAGAGCGAGGGCGTGGATTTCGTGCTCGTCGAGATCGGCGGCACGGTGGGCGACATCGAGGGCCTGCCCTTCTTCGAGGCGATCCGCCAGCTCGGCAACGACCTGCCGCGCGGGCGCTGCATCTATGTGCACCTCACGCTGCTGCCCTTCATTCCCTCCGCAGGCGAACTGAAGACGAAACCCACGCAGCATTCGGTGAAGGAGCTGCGCTCCATCGGCATTCAGCCCAACATTCTCCTGTGCCGCACCGACCGCGAGATCCCGCGCGAGGAGCGCCGCAAGCTCGGCCTGTTCTGCAACGTGCGCGAAAGCGCCGTCATCGAGGCGCGCGACGTCGGCAATATCTACGACGTTCCGCAGGCCTATCACGAGGCCGGGCTTGATCGCGAAGTGCTCGCCGCTTTCGGCATCGAGCCCGCGCCCAAGCCCGACATGAGCCGCTGGAAGGCGGTGTCGGAGCGCATCCACAATCCCGAGGGCGAAGTCACCATCGCGGTGGTGGGCAAGTACACGGGCCTCAAGGACGCCTATAAATCGCTGATCGAGGCGCTCACCCACGGCGGCATCGCCAACAAGGTGAAAGTGAACCTCGAATGGATCGAGTCGGAAGTGTTCGAGGCGCAGGATCCCGCGCCTTATCTCGAACATGTGCACGGCATTCTCGTGCCCGGCGGCTTCGGCGAGCGCGGTTCGGAAGGCAAGATCCTTGCGGCGCGTTTCGCGCGCGAGCGCAAGGTGCCCTATTTCGGCATTTGCTTCGGCATGCAGATGGCCGTCATCGAGGCGGCGCGCTCGCTGGCGGGCGTGGAAGGCGCCAGCTCAACGGAGTTCGGCCCCTGCAAGGAGCCGCTCGTGGGCCTGATGACGGAATGGATGCGCGGCAACGAGCTTGAGACCCGCCGCGCCGGCGGCGATCTCGGCGGCACGATGCGGCTCGGCGCCTTCAAGGCGCGGCTGAAGGAAGGCTCGCGCATCGCGCAGGTCTATGGCGCGACCGACATCGAGGAGCGCCACCGCCATCGCTACGAGGTGAACGCGCGCTACAAGGACGCGCTGGAGGCCAAGGGCCTCGTCTTCGCCGGCATGTCGCCCGACGGCCTGCTGCCGGAGACGGTGGAGTTCCCCGACCATCCCTGGTTCATCGGCGTGCAATATCACCCGGAGCTGAAGTCGCGGCCCTTCGAGCCGCATCCGCTGTTCGCGAGCTTCATCGCCGCCGCGAAGGAGCAGAGTCGATTGGTGTGAGGCGCGCATCGCGTCACGCTGCGACATCGCCCAAACAAAACGCCCGGCCATTGGCCGGGCGTTTCGCATTTCAGGCCGGCGCCAGGGGCGCGGCGCTTACTTGAAGCCCCTTACTTCGGGTGGCCGTTGGCCTTGATGAGCATGTCTTCCAGCATGCCCAGCGTCTGCATGGTGGAAAGCGCGTCGGCGACCGAGCAGTTCGGCGCGCGCTTCTCCTGAATGGCGGCGATGAACTCGCGGTCCTGGTTCTCGAAACCGTTCATCGAGGGCGCGACGCCGGCGAGATCGATCTTCTTGCCGTGGCCGTCGGTGAGGTCGTCATAGAACGACACCCAGGTGCCCTTGTCGCACATATAGCGATAGGGCGAGCCGATCGGGCCGTCGTCGTTGAAGGACAGCGAGAGCACGCAGACCGCGCCCGAGGGCGTCTTCATGACGACGCCCATGTCCATCGCGATCTTCAGCTCGGGATGATAGGGGCCCTGCACCGCATAGGCCTCGGAGATTTTCTCGCCGGTCTGATAGGCGAACAGGTCCACCGTGTGGCAGGCGTGGTGCCACAGGAGATGATCGACCCAGGAGCGCGGCTGGCCGAGCGCGTTCATATTGGTGCGGCGGAAGAAGTGCGTGTGCGCCTGCATCTGCTGCAGCACCACGCCTTCCTTGCGCAGCTTGTTGTTCATGAACTGGTGCGAGGGGTTGAAGCGGCGCACATGGCCGGCCATGGCGGTGACGCCCGTCTCCTTCTGCACGCGCACGATGCGCTCGGCGTCGGCGACGCTGTCGCACATCGGGATTTCGATCAGCACATGCTTGCCCGCGCGCATCGCGATCTCAGCCTGATCGGCGTGCACCTGCGTGGGGCCGGTGATGATGACGGCGTCCACGTCCTTGCGGCTCACCGCTTCCTCGTAATTCGTCAGCGCGGCCGGCACGCCGTAGGTCTCGGCGAATTTCTGCGCGCCTTCGGCGGTGCGGGTCTGCACGACCGTGATCTCGGCGCCGGGAATGGCCTTGAGCGCCTTCGCATGGGCGTTGGCCATGGCGCCGTTGCCGCTGATGCAGAACTTCATGGGGTCTTCCTCTCCGATGGGCGCCTCGGGGGCGCGGTTTTGGCCCGGCTCGCGCCGGCGAATTCGACCCCGCGCGCATAGCACGCCGGCCATCCCGCGCAAAGGCCGGGGGCCGATCCGCCGGTGGGCGTCCAGCGTAAAACGTCCATGCCACAGGAGGCCTCACGCATGAGCAGGAGCGTTGCAGCCGTGTTCGGCGCGGGCGGCGGGATCGGGCGCGCGCTGGCCGCGCGGATCGAAGCGCAGGGCCGCTTCGACGAGACCATCCGTTTCGCGCGCCGCGCCGCCCCCGAGGCGGCCGGGAATGCGCCCCTCGTCGATCTGACCGACGAGGCGAGCGTCGCGGCGGGCGCGGCCTATGCGCAGGCGCGCGGCGAGCTGCGGCTGGTGGTCTGCGCGGCGGGCTTTCTGCACGATGCGCGCTTTTCGCCCGAAAAGAGCCTCAAGAGCCTCGACCCCGCGCATATGCTTCACGCGTTCGCGACGAACGCCATGGGGCCCGCCCTCGCGATGAAGCATGTTCTGCCGCTGTGTCCGCGCGAGGGCCGCTTCGTCTTCGCGGCGATCTCCGCGCGCGTCGGCAGCATCGGCGACAATCATCTGGGCGGCTGGCATTCCTACCGGGCGTCGAAAGCCGCGCTCAACCAATTCGTGCGCACGGCGGCCGTGGAGCTTGCGCGCACGCGCAAGGAGGCCATCGTCGTCGCCCTGCATCCGGGCACGGTGGCCTCGCAGCTTTCAAGCCCCTTCGCCAAGAGCGGGCTCGACGTGCGCCCGCCCGAAGTCGCCGCCGAAGACCTGTTGCGCGTGATCGACGGATTGACGCCCGCCGACACGGGCGCCTTCTTCGACCACAAGGGCGCGCCCGTGCCCTGGTGAGGCGCGCGCCTCACTCGGCGTCGGGCTGTTTCTCCGGCGCCGCCGCGGCGAAAGCGGGATGAGCCTTGCAGGCCGCCTCGACTTCGAGAATGCGCTTGAAGCCGGACAGGTCGGCGCCGAAGCGATGCGCGTTGGCGAGCTGGGGAATGAGGCAGATGTCGGCGAGCGTGGGCTGCGCGCCGAAGCAGAACGGACCCTGTTCGCCCGCGAGCAATTTCTCGCAAGCCGCAAGCCCGTCGTAATTGACCTCCTTCGCCCATTGATTGGCCTTGGCCTCGTCGAGACCGTAAGCCTTGAGCTTGTTGAGCACGCCGAGGTTCTGCACCGGATGCACGTCGCAGGCGATGGCGAGCGCGAAGGCGCGCACCTTGGCGCGGCGCACGGGATCTTTCGGCAGAAGCGGCGGCTGCGGCCAGGTTTCGTCGATCCAGTCGAGAATGGCGAGCGATTGCGTCAGCGTCTCGCCATCGTCGAGAATGAGGGCGGGCACGAGGCCCTGCGGATTGACCGCAAGGTAATCGGCCGCTTTGTGCTCGCCCTTGCGCAAGTGGCGGAACGCGTGCTCGACGCTCACGCCCTTGAGGTTGAGGCCAATGCGCACGCGATAAGACGCGCCGCTTCTGAAATATCCGATGAGCTTCATGTTCCCTCGCCTGCGATCAAAATTCGGCTGACGAAACTAACCGCCGCCCCACCCGCGTCAATGGCGGGCATAAGGCCTTAGTCCCCCTTGCCACGGCTCTTGAGCGGCGCCATCGTCGCGAGAGCCCGATGGGCGGGAGGGAGAAAGCTTCCGATGATCAATAAACGCGAATTCATGGCCGGCGCCGCAGCCGCCGGCTTGGCCTCGACTCTGCCCCCGCATTGGGCGCAGGCGCAGAGCGTAGATCTTCTCAGGGTTTTCGTGCCGGCGGCGCCCGGCGGCGGCTGGGACCAGACGGCTCGCGCCATCGAAAACGCCATGCGCGGCGCCAAGCTGATCGGCGGCGCGCAGATCACCAACGTGCCCGGCGCCGGCGGCGCGGTGGGCCTGCCGCAGTTCATCAATCAGTGGAAGGGTCAGGGCAATTCGCTCATGGTCGCCGGCATGGTGATGGTGGGCTCGCTGATCGCCAACAAGAGCCCGCTCAGCCTCTCGCAGGTCACGCCCATCGCTCGTCTCACGGGCGAGTTCCAGGCGCTCGTGGTTCCGGCGAATTCGCCGTTCAAGACCACGCAGGACTTCATCGCCGCGCTGAAAGCCGATCCCGCGAAAGTGCCGGTGGCCGGCGGTTCGGCGGGCGGCTCCGACCACATCCTGCTCGGCATGATCGCCAAGGCGGTCGGCGTGCCGGCGCCCAAGGTCAGCTACGTCGCCTTTGCGGGCGGCGGACCGGCCACGGCGGCCATTCTCGGCGCGCAGGTCGCCGCCGGCGTGTCGGGCTATGGCGAGTTCGGCGAGCACATCAAGTCCGGCAAAATGCGCCTGCTCGCCATTTCCGCCGACAAGCGCCAGGCGGGCATCGACGCGCCGACGCTGAAGGAAGCGGGCGTGGACGTGGAGCTGTTCAACTGGCGCGGCGTCTTCGCGCCTCCCGGCGTCAGCGACGACCAGCGCAAGGCGATGGTGTCGCTCGTCGAGGCGATGGCGAAGTCGAAGGAATGGGCGGACCTGTGCGAGAAGAACGACTGGACGCGCATCACGCTCACCGGCGCTGATTACGGCAAATATGTCGAAGCCGAGACGGTGCGCATCCGCGACATCCTGAAAGACCTCGGCCTTGCCTGAGGCCGTTGACGCAAACCAGCTCCCGCCGCGCGCGGGAGTTGGCAAAGGCGAGCTGGCCCTTTCGCTGGGCCTGCTCGCCCTCTCCGGAATCGTTCTCTGGCAGACGCTGGAGATTCCCGTCTCGCCGATCTATGCGCGCGTTGGCCCGACCGTCATTCCGATGATCACGGCCCTCTGCCTGGGCGCGCTGTCGCTTGGGCTGCTGGTGGCGGCGCTGCGCGGCGGCTGGCAACCCGATGAGGAGCGCGCCTGGCGCGCAGACCCCATGGCGCTCGCCTGGCTCGCCGCCGGCCTGCTCGCCAATATCCTGCTGATCGGCCCTGCGGGTTTCACCGCCGCCTCCGTCGTCATGTTCACGCTGGCGAGCAAGGCGTTCGGCTCCACGCGGCTGCTGCGCGACGCAGGCATCGGGCTCGCTTTCGCCCTCCTCTCCTATTTCGGCTTCGCAAAAGCGCTCGGCATCAACATCGGCGCAGGCGCCGTGGAGCGCGCGCTTGAAGCCATTCCGGGCCTGTTCTGATGGACGCCTTCACGCAACTCGCCAACGGTTTCGCCGTCGCCCTAACGCCGATCAACCTGATGTGGTGCCTCATCGGCGTCACGCTGGGCACCGCGATCGGCGTCCTGCCCGGCCTCGGCCCGGGGCTCACCATTGCGCTTTTGCTGCCGATCACGTTCAAGGTGGAGCCCACCGCCGCCTTCATCCTGTTCGCCGGCATCTATTACGGCGCGATGTATGGCGGCTCCACCACATCCATCCTGCTCAACACGCCCGGCGAGAGCGCCACGATCGTCACCGCGCTCGAGGGCAACAAGATGGCGCGCGGCGGACGCGCAGGCGCAGCGCTCGCCACATCCGCGATCGGCTCCTTCGTGGCCGGCACGATCGGCACGCTGGGCATCGCCTTCCTTGCGCCCATCGTCGTCGACGTCGCGCTGAGTTTCGGCCCGGCCGATTATTTCGCGCTGATGGTGCTCGCCTTCGTCACCGTGTCGGCGGTGCTGGGCTCCTCCGCGCTGCGCGGGCTCGCCGCGCTCTTTCTCGGCATCTGGCTCGGGCTGATCGGCGTCGATCTGCAGACCGGGCAGGCGCGCTTCACCTTCGGCCTGCAGGAATTGCTGGACGGCGTGAACGTGATCGTCGTCGCCGTCGGCCTGTTCGCCGTCGGCGAGACGCTCTACATGGCCGCGCGGCGCCACACGGGGCAGGATGAGATCGTGCCCTTGCGCGGCTCGCTATGGATGACGGCGGAGGAATGGGCGCGCTCCTGGAAGGCCTGGCTGCGCGGCACGGCGCTGGGCTTTCCCATCGGCGCCATGCCTGCGGGCGGCGCGGAGATTCCGACCTTCCTGAGCTATTACATCGAGAAGAAACTCTCGCGGAAACCGGAGGAGTTCGGGCGCGGCGCCATTGAAGGCGTGGCCGGGCCGGAGGCCGCCAACAACGCCTCAGCCGCAGGCGTTCTGGTGCCCATGCTCACTCTGGGCCTGCCCACGTCCGCGACCGCGGCGATCATGCTCTCGGCCTTCCAGAGCTATGGCATCAACCCCGGCCCCATGCTGCTGCAGACCCAGCCGCAGCTCGTCTGGGGCCTCATCGCCTCGCTCTTGATCGGCAACGTCATGTTGCTCGCGCTGAATCTGCCGATGATCGCCGTATGGGTGAAAATGCTGCAGATCCCCCCGCCCATTCTCTATGCGGGCATTCTCGTCTTCGCCACCATCGGCACCTATGGCATTTCGCAATCGCCGGTGGACCTGATCCTGCTCTATGTCATCGGGGCGGTCGGCTTCCTCATGCGCCGCTATGACTTTCCGACCGCGCCAGTCATCATCGGCATGATCCTCGGGCCCCTCGCCGAGCAGAACTTCCGCCAGGCCCTGACCATTTCGGCGGGCGACTGGACGGTGTTCTTCACGCGCCCGCTATCGGCGAGCATTCTGGCGATCGCGGCCCTCGCGCTGCTTGCGCCGAAAATCTACGCGCTGGCGATGCGCGCGCGCTGACGGCGCCGCCCATCGCGCAACGCGCATGAGCGCGGCGGGAAACCGCCGCACTTTTTTTGCGCGCGAGAGAGCCTTCGCAGTGCGTGCTAGTGTTTCGCGCCCTTCGTGGTGGCGATGGTCGCGCGGTCCACATAGGCGATGCCGATCGCCGAAATGATGAACACGCAATGGATGATCGTCTGCCAGAGAATGCCGGTCTCAGTGAAGGCCGCGCGCGGCGTGCCGAGATTGCCGGCCTCGATGAACGTGCGCAGCAGGTGGATCGAGGAAATGCCGACGATGGCCATGGCGAGCTTCACCTTCAACACGCCGGCGTTCACGTGGCTCAGCCATTCCGGCTCATCCGGGTGGCCCTTCAGGTTCAGCCGGGAGACGAAGGTCTCGTAGCCGCCCACGATCACCATCACGAGAAGGTTGGAGATCATCACCACGTCGATCAGGCCCAGCACCATCAGCATGATCTGCTGCTCGGTGAAGCTGATCGAATGGGTGACGAGGTGCCACAGCTCCTTCATGAACAAGACGACATAGACGACCTGCGCGAGGATGAGGCCGAGGTACAGCGGCAGCTGCAGCCAGCGGGAGCCGAAGATCAGCCAAGGCAGGGGCCGCAGTTCGACGGGCAGTTTCTTCTCGCCTGCGCCTGACGGCTCCATCCGGTTCTCGTCCATGTCGTTCAAGCTCCTGTCGGGATCGCCTGTCCCCGCGGGCGGGGCGCTTCGCCCTGTCACTATCGAAACAAGAGGCGCGACGGAAGCGTCTTGCAGGAGGGGGCGCCGCCGTTCTCGCCCGGCCTGCCGCCGCCCCTTGCCCGCGGGCGCGCCCCGCCCCTAACTTGCACGAGGCCGCAGAGGAGCACGCATGAAGCCGATTCTCACCCTGACGCTCAATCCCACGATCGACGGCGCGGCTGAGGCGGAGCGGGTGCGCCCCGTGCACAAGGTGCGCACGTCGGGCGAGCGGTTCGACCCCGGCGGCGGCGGCGTCAATGTGGCGCGGGTGGTCATCACGCTCGGAGGTCAGGCTTTCGCTCTTTACATGGCCGGAGGCGTCACCGGCGTGGTGCTGGACGAATTGCTGCGCGCACGCGCCATTCCGGCCAGGCGCATCGACATTCAAGGCGACACGCGCATCAGCCACACGGTGTTCGAACGCGCGACGGGGCTGGAATATCGCTTCGTGCCGGAGGGCCCGCTCGTCGCGGAAGCGGAATGGCGCGCCATGCTCGACGCTGTGGAGAGAGCGGAGTTCGAATATGTGGTGGCGAGCGGCAGCCTGCCGCGCGGCGCGCCTGTCGATTTCTACGCGCGGCTCGCCCATCTCGTGCGCAAGCGCGGCGCCCGCATGGCGCTCGACACGTCAGGCGAGGCGCTGAAGGCGGCCATCGCAGAAGGCGGGCTGCATCTCATCAAACCAAGCCAGAGCGAATTCGAAGCGCTGACGGGCGTGGACCTGCGCGTCCCCGGCGCGCTCGAAGACGCGGCGAAAGCGCTCGTGGGGCGCGGAGGCGTGGAATTGCTGGCCGTGACGCTCGGCCATGAAGGCGCCCTGCTCGCCGACGGCGCGGGGGTGTTGCGGCTGCCCGCGCTTCAGGTGGAGGCGAAGAGCGCGGTGGGGGCTGGCGACAGTTTCGTGGCGGCGATGAGCCTGTCGCTGGTGCGCGGGCTTGATGCGCGCGAGGCCTTTCTGTGGGGCATGGCGGCGGGCACGGCGGCGGTGCTCACGCCGGGCACGGAAATGTGCCGACGCGAAGACGTCGAACGCCTGCGCAAGGAGCTTGAGCGCCTCGCCGCCGGCGCCGTCTAGCGCGCGCCGCCCTAGCCGTCCTCCTCGTCGTCGGCGCCCTTGCGGCCCGCGTCGTTGTCCGGCGCCGGGATCGTCTTGACCGGGCGCGACTTCGGCCCGCCGCTCACGACCGCCCCGCCCATGAAAGCGGGCGGGTCGCTGGCGGGGAAAGATTCCACCGAGCCCTCCGTGACGACGTCTTTCTCCCGCCGCGCCGGGCCGGGCGTGTGCATATCGGTGTCCTTGCGCATGTGGTCTTCGCGCGCGCGCAGATCCGCGTCTTTCTTTCGATCAGCCATGCAAGCCTCCTACTTGGCGGCTTAGGGTCGAAGAGCCAACGCGCGGGCGGCGCACGGGGTCCCTCAGCGCAGCCGCCCCAGGCCGCCGCGCAGAAACGGGATGACGCGCTCAAGCGCCGCATAGAGGGCGGCGAACACGACGCTGATCCCCACGAGACTGACCATGACGAGCGCCTCGCCGGCCCAAAATCCCCTGTCCATGCCGAATCCTCCCTGAGGGACGCAGCAGGCGGAGCCCGGCGCCCGAGGGCGTAACGCGCGAGAGGACGCCCGGTTCACGGCCAGGGACGACCGGCTTGCGCTTTGCGGGCTTTGGCCTGAAACTGGCTCCAGTCATGTTTGAGGGGGGACCCATGGGTCGCAATCTGTCTGTTTCCGTCATTCTCGCCGCGACCGCTCTGGCGGGCGCCGATGTCGCCGCCGCTCAGGGCCGCAAGCCCGCCGCCGACGTCATCGTCACGCTGGTGAACGCGACGGATTCCGCCGTCGTCTTTTTCGACGCCCGCAAGGAAGCCGGCGCGGTGGGCGGACAGAACCTGCTGAAGGCGGCGGTCGCGCCCAAGGGCACGACGCGGGTGAACATCGGCAAGGATTGCGCGGTGACTCTGGCCGTGGATTTCGAGAACGGCGGCTCGATCGAGCCGGTCGCGCATAATTTCTGCAAGGACCGGACGCTGCGCCTCACCAATGATTGAGCGCGAAGCGAAACGCGAGCGGAAGTGATGGTACCGCCTCCCCGGATTGAACGGGGGACCTCCAGATCCACAATCTGGCGCTCTAACCAACTGAGCTAAGGCGGCGAAGGCGGGCGGAAACTAGTTGGGCCCGCGGGCTTTTGCAAGCGCGCGGCGCCGCTCCTCGCGAAAAAAGGCGCAGCCAAAAGCGCGACGAAAAAAAAGCGCCGTGCCTTCGCGCGGCGCTTTTCTGCATGCGGCGACCTTGAGCGCGGGTCTCGAACCGGCCCGCGCGGCGGATCACGCGGCGGCGGAGGCCTTGGCCCAGGCGCCCCACACGCCCCTGTCGAACAGGCCCTTGATGGGCGCGGCGGCGTCGGTCGCCACTTTTTCCGCGAGGCTGGCGAAATCGCGCGCCTGCGCGCCGAAGATCTCGCCCTGCTTGCGAGCGAAATCAGCCTGCAGCGTCACGAGGTCCGGCAGGGTTTTGGCGGCGGCGGCGGCGCGCGCGTATTCAAAGCCGGCGTCGGCGTTGGCCTTCAGCGCGTCCACAGCCTTCAGCCGCAGCGCCTCGGCGCCTTCGCCGGAGACCTTGTAGGCGCTCTCGATGGAGGCGGCGACTTCCTCGGCCGCTTCCTTCAGGCGCGCATAGGCGGCGCGGCTCTGCTCGAGCGAGGTCTCGCTCGTGTGGCGGAGAAGCTCGCGCACTTCCTCGAGCTGGGCCATCGCGGTCTCCAGCGTTTTTGCGGGGTCGAGCGCGTCAGCCTTGGTTTCCGTCTTGGCTGCGATCTTTGCTGCGATCTTGGCGCCAGCCTTGGCCTCGACAGGAGCGGGCGCACTCGGCGCGGCGGCGGCGGGACGGGGGACGGTCTTGCGTGGGGTCGCCATGGGGAGCTCCTTTTAAGTGAGTGTCACTTCTTGACGCCGGCGGCCTTCTGGACCGCGTCGCCCAGCTCGCGCGCCTGTTCCTGATATGCGGCCATCTGCTGCTGGAGATATTCGGCCTGAAGGCGCAGGACCTCCTGCACGTCCTTGGCCTGCACGAGCTTCTCGGCGAGGTCGAAGGCGGAGGTCACGCTCTTTTCGGCGAAGGCGACGGCCTTGGAGCCGGCGTCCTTCACGCCCGTGTGGGCGCTGTTGGTGGCGGCGTCCATGTCGCCGGCGGTCTTGTGCACGGCGCCGATGAAGCCTTCGAAGGCCTTGCGGGCCTGAGCGACGCTGCGGCCGGCGAATTCACGCATTTCGGCCGGAATCTGGGTGGGGAACTCGTTCGTCATCGTCCTGTCTCCGTGATCCTGTCTGGCTTGCTTGCTGGCTTGATCTCGTCGGCGGCGGGACTGGGGGCTTTCCCCGGATCGGCCAAACGCCTGACCCGATAACGCAGGGCCCCGCTTCTCAGCGCCGTGATGTCCATATAGCCAAAGTTTTGCTGCATTGCAACATAAATCTCGAGCGATGCTGCATCGCACAAAAAACATTAAGAATGAACGCAGGCTTCGGGGGAAGACGGGCGCCTTTGCGTGGACCCTCCCCATGACCCAAGTTAATGATCCATTAAGCACGCCCTGGAGGCGGGATCAGGAAAGCGGGATGACGAACGACGCCCCCCATGTTTCGAGCGAGCGGCTCAGCGCCGCGCTTGCGGACCCCGCATTCGCGGCCGCTCCCGCTGGCGCGCCCCTGATCGCGGCCCTTGGGACGCCGCCCCGCATCGTCCACGCCAATGCGGCCGCGCTCGCGCTCTTCGGGGCGGACAGTCTCGCGAGCCTGCAGGCGCGCTGCCTTGCGGGCGGAGGGCGGCTGGCCGAGCTCGCCGAAACCCTGCGGCCGGGCGGACCGGTGCGGCTCGAACGTCTGCGCTTCGATCTGGGCGGGCGCGAGCTTGCGGCCATTTTCATGTGCCGCCGCACCGCGGAGCCCGAGCCCTTGTTCGTGGCCCTCGCCGCGCAGGCGCGCGCGGGCGCGGAGCCGGCCCCGTTCATCGCCGCAACCGCGACCGCGCTTCATGCGCCGCGCGTGGAGACGCCCGCCGCCGCGCAAAGCGCGAGTCCCCGCTTCACATGGCGCACCGACGCCGCGCATCGCTTCGTCGCCATCGACGAGGCGCTCACGCGCGCGCTCGGCTGGCCGCGCGAGAAACTTCTGGGCGCGAGCTTTCTGGAATTCGCCGCGCAAGCCGGATTCGATCCGCAGGCGCGTCTGCGCGAGGCGCTTGCGAGCCGGCGCACGTGGAGCGGCGTGGAGGCGCGATGGCCGACCGCCGACGGCGCGGCGGCCGCCCCCGTCATGCTCGGCGCGGCGCCTCTCATGGAGCGCGGCAAGTTCGCCGGCTTCTCAGGCTTTGGCGTGATCCATCTCGCGCGGCTCGAGGCGCGCGCGCGCCTCGAACAACAAGCCCCCGCGATCGAGGAGGCGCAGCCGGAAAGCCCTGCGCCGCAGGCGGATCTCGCGCCCGAAAGCGCGCCCGAACCCCAACGCGCCCGTTTCATCGCGCCCAATGTGGTGGCGCTCGACGCATGGAAGACGGAGACCTCCGCGAAACCCGCCCCGGCGCCTGCGCCCGAAGGCGAGACGCATGAGAGCGCCGGAGATCAACCCGCCCGTCGACCAATCTCGGACGACGAACTGATCGAACTCTCGGCCCATGAACGCAACGCCTTCCGCGAAATCGCGCGCGCGCTCGGCGCCGCCGCGGAAGCAAGCGAAAGGGCGCGCGCGAAAAACCCCAGCGAGGACCGCGCCGAAGAACGCGCCAAGGATCGCGCCGAGCCGAAAGAGACGCGCGCGACCGCAAGCGAGGACGCGGACGCGCAAGCAAGCGCCCGCAAGGACGCGCAAGTGAGCGCCCCTGCGGACGCGCCACTTCCCGCCGCGCCTGAACGCGCGCAGGAAACGCCTGCGCCGCAGAGCCTCGCGCCGCAGAGCCTCCAGCCGCCCGCCGCAGCTTCCTTCGCCGCCGCGCTCGTCGATCGCATCGACGTGGGCCTGATGGTGTGCCGCGAGGGCGAGGCCGTCTATCTCAACCGCGCGCTTCTCCATGCGCTGGGCTACGCCGATGACGCGGCTTTCGCGGCCGCCGGCGGCGCCACGCATGCTTTCGCCGGCCGTTCGCTTGCGGAGGCCCATGGCGAGGACGGGCTCGCGCTGCGCGACAGCGCCGGCGCGACGCGCACTTTCGACGCGCGCCTCAAGACGATCGACTGGGAGGGCGGCCCGGCCATACTCATCACCTTCCGTGCGAAGGAGGCGGGCGAAGGCGAGAGCTCGCTCGCCATGGCGGGGCGCCTGCGCGCGCTCGACGCGGAGGCGCGCGCCTATGAGGCGGAGGCGCAGGAATTGCGCAGCATCCTCGACACAGCGACCGACGGCGTCGCCGTGCTCGACGAGACAGGCGCGATCCTGTCGCTCAATGCGGCGGCGGAAGCCCTGTTCGGCTGCGAGCGGCGCGACGTCGCCGGCAAGAGCTTCCTCACGCTGCTTGCGCGCGAGAGCCATGCGACCGCGCAGGATTATCTCGCCGGCCTGCAAAGCGACGGCGTGCGCAGCGTGCTCAACGACGGCCGCGAGGTGACGGGCCGCGCCCAGCAGGGCGGCCATATCCCGATGTTCATGACGATCGGGCGCATCGGCGCGCCGCAGGACAAGCGCTTCTGCGCGGTGCTGCGCGACCTCACCCAGTGGAAGAACGCGGAGCGCGAACTCAAGGACGCGCGGCGCGAGGCGGAGCGCGTGAGCGCGCTCAAGTCCGACTTCCTCGCCAAGATCAGCCACGAAGTGCGCACGCCGCTCAACGCCATTCTCGGTTTCGCGGAAGTGATGATGGAGGAGCGCTTCGGCCCGCTCGGCTCTGAGCGCTACAGGGATTACCTGAAGGACATCCACGCCTCCGGCGCCCATGTGATGAGCCTCGTCAACGACCTGCTCGATCTCTCCAAGATCGAGGCGGGCCGGCTCGACCTCACCTTCGGCAGCGTGGACGCCAACCGCATCGTCAGCGAATGCGTGTCGCTGATGCAGCCGCAGGCCTTGCGCGAGCGCGTCATCATGCGCCTGTCGCTCGCCCCCAAACTGCCCAATCTCGTCGCCGACGAACGCTCGCTGCGCCAGATCGTGCTCAACGTCCTCTCTAACGCGGTGAAGTTCAACCAGCCCGGCGGGCAGGTGATCGTCTCGACCGCGCTGACGGATAGCGGCGACGCGATGCTGCGCGTGCGCGACACGGGCATCGGCATGAGCGACCGCGAGGTGGAGACGGCGCTCGAACCCTTCCGCCAGATCGAGACCTCGCGCCAGACAGCGGGCACCGGGCTTGGCCTGCCGCTCACCAAGGCTCTGGTGGAGGCCAATCGCGCCTCCTTCGCCATCCGCAGCCGCAAGGGCGAGGGCACGCTGGTGGAGATCGCCTTCGCCTCCACGCGGGTGCTGGCGGAATAGGCGCGCGGGCCAGCGTCGGCGGCGCCATATCCCGGTCACAAGTCTGATTGATCCCTCGGCTGGCCGCGCCATGATGGGCGCGGCATCGAGAAAGGCCGCCATGGGAATCCGCAACCTCGACCGCCTGTTCCACGCCCGCTCCATCGCCCTCGTCGGCGCGAGCCCCCGCGCGGGCGGCCTTGGCTATGCGGTGCTCGCCAATCTGCGCGCGGGCGGCTTCACGGGCCGCATCCATCTCGTCAACCCGCGCCATGCGCAGATTGATGGCGAACCCTGTTTCGCGCGCGTCAGCGATCTGCCGGAACAGCCGGACGTGGCGACCATCGTCGCGCCGCGCGATCAGGTGGAGGCGCTCGTGGAGGAATGCGCCGCATGCGGCGCCGCAGTGGTGATCGTCGTCACCGCCGATCCGCAAGGCCATGGGCCGCAATCCTTGCGCATGAAGCTGCGCGCCATCGCGCAGCGCACCGGCGTGCGCGTGATCGGCCCCAATTGCCTTGGCGTGCTCGCGCCCCGCATCGGGCTCGATTCCAGTTTCGCCGCCCATCGTCCGCCGCCGGGCGACCTCGCGGTGATTTCGCAATCAGGCGCCGTCACCGTGTCCCTGCTCGCCTTCGCCGCCGAGCGACGCGTGGGCTTCTCGGGCCTCGTCTCGCTGGGCGACATGGCGGACGTGGATTTCGACGATCTGCTCGACTGGTTCGCTTTGGATGCGGGCACGCGCGCGATCCTGCTCTATGTGGAGGCGATCGAAGACGCGAAGGGCTTCATGTCGGCGGCGCGCGCGGCCGCGCGCGTCAAGCCCGTCATCGTCATCAAGGCCGGGCGCTCACGCAAGGCGGCGCAGGCCGCCGCCACCCACACAGGCGCGCTCGCGGGCGCGGACGATGTCTACAGCGCCGCCTTCCGCCGCGCAGGCGTGCTGCGCGTGGACACGATCGACGAATTGTTCGCCGCCGCCGAAACTCTGGGCCGCATCGCGCCCTTCAAGGGCGAGCGGCTCGCCATTCTCACCAATGGCGGCGGGCTGGGCGTGCTCGCCGTCGATGAACTCATCGCGCTTGGCGGCCAGCTCGCCGAATTCTCGCAGGACACGCTCGCAAGGCTCGACGCCGCCATGCCTCCCGCATGGTCGCGCGCGAACCCCGCCGACATCGTCGGCGACGCGGACGCGGAGCGTTTCGCCGCCGCGATCGGGCCGATCCTCAACGATCCCGACGTTGACGCCGCGATGGTGATCCATTGCCCCACGGCGGTGTCGCGGCCGGCCGAAGTGGCCCATGCGGTCGTCGAGGCGGTGCGCGCGCAAAGACGCGGCGCATGGCGCCAGAAACCGGTTTTCGCCGTCTGGCTGAGCGGCGACAGGGAATCGGGCGACGCTTTCGAAGAGGCGGGGATTCCCCATTTCGTCAGCGGCGGCATGCGCGGCTTCATGCATCTGGTGAAATGGCGCCAGGGGCGCGACGCGCTGATGGCGACGCCGGCGGGCATTCCCTCCTTCGAGCCGGACGTGGCGCGCGCGCAAGCGATTGTGGCGGCGTGCATCGCGCGCGGCGAACGCTGGCTCGACGCCGTCGAGATCGCGGGCCTGCTGCACGCCTATGGCGTGCCATGCGCGCAGGCCGAGCTCGCCGCGACTCCGGAGGAGGCGGCCGAGCGCGCCCTGCCCCTGCTCGCCCGGCACGGCGCCTGCGTGGTGAAGATTTTCTCGCGCGACATTCCCCACAAGTCCGACGTGAGCGGCGTGGCGCTGGACCTCACAAGCCCGCAGGCGGTGCGGGAGGCCGCGCAAGCCGTGATCGCGCGCGCCCGCGCGATGCGGCCCGACGCGAAGATCGAGGGCGTCACCGTGCATCCGATGATCCGCATGCCGAACGGGCGCGAACTGATCGCGGGCGTCGCCGAAGACCCGACCTTCGGCCCCGTGGTTCTGTTCGGGCGCGGCGGCACGGCGGTGGAGGTCATTAACGACAAGGCGCTGGCGCTGCCGCCCCTCGACATGGGGCTCGCCCATGCGCAGATCGAGCGCACCCGCGTCTCACGCCTGCTGCGCCGCTATCGCGACAAGCCGCAGGCGGACATCGACGCCGTCGCGCTGACGCTGGTGCGCATCGCGCAAATGTCCGCCGACATTCCCGAGATCCGCGGGCTCGACCTCAACCCGCTGATGGCGGACGAGACCGGCGTCGTCGCGCTCGACGCGCGCGTGGAGGTGGCGGCCTGCGAGACGCCTGCGCGCGCGGGCGCCAATCCACGCTTTGCGGTGGCGCCTTATCCGCGTTATCTGGAGCGCCGCCTCACGCTGCGCGACGGCGCGCGCATTTTCGCGCGGCCCGTGCGGCCGGAGGACGAGGAGACTTATCGCCGCTTCTTCCATCGCGTGACGCCTGAGGACCTGCGCCTGCGCTTTTTCGCGCCGGTGAAGGATTTCAGCCACGTGTTCATCGCGCGCCTGACGCAGATCGATTACGCGCGCGCCTTCGCGCTGTGCGCGATCGACGAGGCCGACGGCGAGATGGTGGGCGGCGTGCGGGTGCTGCAGGGGCCGGATGAGACGAGCGGCGAATACGCCGTCCTGCTGCGCTCGGACTTCAAGGGCCGCGGGCTCGGCTGGGCGCTGATGCGCTGCGCCATCGATTACGCCCGCAGCGTCGGGCTCACCACGCTCAAGGGCCATGTGCTCAGCGAGAACCGCGCCATGCTCGACCTGTGCGCGCGGCTTGGTTTCGAGGTGGTGGACGACCGCGACGACATCGGCCTGAAAACCGTCGTGCTCGACGTGCGCCACGAAGGCCTGTCAGGCCCCGATCATCCTTCCGCCAGCACCACGTGAAGCCGGCGCGGGCCGTGCGCGCCGAGCAGCAGTTTCTGCTCGATGTCGGCGGAGCGCGACGGCCCGGTAATGAAATTGACCGTGCGCGGCAGGACGCCGGCGCCGAAGCGCGCGCGCGCGAGCGCCCAGACGCTCTCGTAATCCGGCAGGACGTCCGCGGCGCGCAGGATCACAACATGATTGTCGGGCAGAAAATTGAGCGTGGTGGGATTATGCGGGCCGGAGAAGAAGACGAGCGTGCCCGTCTCCGCGACGCCCGCCTCCGCAAAGCTCACCGCGTTGAGATCATCGCCGGCGGAGGCGCCTTGCGAAATGGCGAGCCCGGCCGCGCTCCATGGGAGGTCCGCAAGGCGTTTGTCCGCACCCATGCGCAGACGCGCCGGCAGATCATGGGCGCGCAGGAAGGCTGCGACGGCGCCGGGCGCGGCGTCGAGCGAGGCCACGCGCTCCACGCTCGTCTGCACGGCCTGCGCCTGCGCGAGGAAGGTCTCAACGCGCGCGGCCTGCTCGCCGTGTCCGCGCAGGGGGCGAACGCCCGGCGCGGCGGCGGCGATGCGCGCAGCGGCGGCCGCATGACGGGGGCCGGGCTGGGCGGAGGCGCCGAGCGACCGGCGCACATTGGCGAGAATGTCGTCGCGCGCGCTCATCTGCGTCGTCCCTTCCATTGCGCCTGAAACGTATCGCCTTGCGGGGCGGGCATGTCGCGGCTTTGCGTCCAGCCCGAGGCGAAGGGCAGACGCGCGATGCGGCCGCGTCCGCGCGCCATAAGGGAGAGCGCGCGGGCGGCGGCGCGTGCGGCGAGGCCGTAAAGCGCGGGCCTGCGCGCGAAGAAAGCCCACAGCCGCAGGCTTCCCCGCACGGCGGCTGGCGCGAGATGGCGCTCAAACTCGCGCTCGCGCCAATGGCGCATGAGTTTGGGCAGGGGAATGCGCACGGGGCACACGCTCTCGCAGCGTCCGCAGAACGTCGAGGCGTTGGGCAGATGGCCCGCCTTGTCCACGCCGATCAGCGAGGGCGTGAGCACCGCGCCCATGGGGCCGGGATAAACCCAGCCGTAAGCATGCCCGCCCACCGCGTGATAGACGGGACAATGGTTCATGCAGGCGCCGCAGCGGATGCAGCGCAGCATCTCCTCAAACTCGCCGCCCAGCATGGCGGAACGTCCGTTGTCGACAAGCACGACATGATATTGCTCCGGCCCGTCGTCATCCTCAGCGCGGCGCGGGCCGGTGGACAGCGTCGTGTAAACCGACATGTCCTGCCCGGTCGCCGAGCGCGCGAGAACGCGCACGAGGCCTGCGACATCCTCGAGCGTGGGCGCGATCTTCTCGATCGAGGCGACGACGACATGGATGCGCGGCAGGATCTGCGACAGGTCGCCATTGCCCTCATTGGTGACGATGATCGAGGAGCCGGTCTCCGCCACCAGGAAATTGGCGCCCGTCACGCCCATGTCGGCGGCGAGGAATTGCGCGCGCAATTGCGCCCGCGCCTCCGCCAGAAGGCTTTCGGGAGCGGCGAGGTCGCGCCCCTCCGGCAGATGGACATGGGCGCGGCGGAACTCCGCCTCCACATCCTCCTGATTGAGATGGACGGCGGGCGCGATGATATGGGAGGGCGCCTCGCCGCGCAGCTGGATGATGTATTCGCCCAGATCCGTCTCCACCGCGCGCATGCCCGCGCGCTCGAGCGCCGCGTTGAGGCCGATCTCCTCGGAGACCATGGACTTGCCCTTCGCCACCGTGCGCACGCCGTTGCGGCGCGCGAGATCGACGACGATCGCGCAGGCCTCCTCCGCATTGCGCGCCCAGTGCACATGGCCGCCCGCCTCGCGCACCTTGCTCTCATACATCTCCAGATAGACGTCGAGATGGGCGAGCACATGGTCGCGCAGGTCGCGCGCCTGATCGCGCAGCGCCTCGAACTCCGGCAGGCCGGCTGCGGCTGCGGCGCGACGGGCGATGAAATTGGTGCGCACGTTGCCGAGCGCCTTTTGCAATTGCGCGTCGTCGAGCGCGCGACGCGCATTGTCCTTGAAGCGCTCCGACGTGGAGAAGGCGGTCACGCTAGTCTCCCCAGTAGAGAATGCTCATGAGATTGCTGCTCTTGTCGGTCCATACGATCTCCGCGCGACCCTTGTCGCGCCATTCGGAGATCTCCTCTTTCACTTCCGGCGTCTCGAAGAAAGCCTTGTCGCGCGTGTAGAGCGCCCAGGAGATCGGCTGTTCGCATTCCTCGCTTTCAGCCGTCTCGAACCAGCGCACGTCGAGGCCGAAGCGGCGCGCCATGCCGCGATGCAGCGGCGCCATCTCGAACGTGTCGAGCTCGAAATTGATGGCGAGCACGCCATCGGGCGCGAGATGGGCGAGATAGACCTCGAAGGCTTCCTGCGTCATCAGATGCATGGGCGGCGAGGCGCCGCGGAAGGCGTTCATCACCAGCACGTCAAAGTTCTGTTTCTGCCCGGCGGCGAGCTGGCGCTCGAGCACGAGACGGCCGTCGCCCAGGAGCACATCGGTCTGCGCCCGCGTCTCCTTGAGGAAGTAGAAGCGGCGGTTGACGATGTCGAGCACGGCGGGATTGAGCTCGTAATAGCGCATCATGTCGCCCGCGCGGCCAAGCCCCGCCACCATGCCCGCGCCGAGCCCCACCACGCCGATGCGCAGCGGCGCCTTGGGATCGGCGCGGCGCTTGGCGTGGTGATCGAAGACGAGGCCGAGAGCGCTGTCGGCGTCAAAGCCGCAGGAGGGTTCGAGATGTTTCTCGACCTTCTGGTATTGCGAGCCCTGATCGACGCCCGCCTGCTGCATCACGAGGCTGAAATGTTCGGGATCACGCTCGTCCTCTTTCACCACGCGCAGCACGCCGTAGAAATTGCGCACGCGCTCCACCAGCACGTCCTCGGTGCGCGCCTCGTCATGGATCGCGACGCCCACGCCGAACAGGAAGAAGACGCCCGCCACGCCCGCAGCCGGCGTGCGCCATGAGCGCGCGTCCACACGCAGCTCCCGCCACAAGATCCACGCCGCCGCCGCGCCGATGGCCGTGAGCACGATCTGATGCTCGAAATAGTCGCGCAGGACGAGAGGCGCGAGGAGAGCGACCGCGACGCCGCCCAGCGCGCCGCCGAAAGAGATCGCGAGATAGAACTTCGGCAGGCGCGCAGGCGGGGGCTGCAGGCGCACCATTTCGCCGTGGCAGATCATGCAGCCCACGAACAGCGTCGCGCTTTGCAGCGCAAGCTGCGCGAGCAGGTCGGCGGAGGTCTCCGGCCGCGTCATCATCAGCGTGACGCCGCCCAGCAGCAGGAAGGCGAGCGCGAACGGCCCGCGCCTGTAGAGCCCCTGCCCGCCGAAGGCGATGACGAAGGTCAGCAGATAAAGGCTCAGCGGCGCGATCCACAGGAAAGGCACCACGGCCGACCATTGGGTGATCGCATTGGTGGTGGCGAGAAGCAGGATCGAGCCCAGCGCCGAATAGAGAATCCACAAGGCCAGCGCATCCTCGCCCGCTGCGCGCATGGGGGCGTGGATGGGGGCGCGCGCGGCCTGCGGGGCGGCGAGCGCGCCGTCTTCGGGCGCCGCGCGCATGGCGATCCACGCGCAGAAGGCGAACAGCGCCGCATAGACGACGAAGGCCCATGACCAAAGCGTCGTCTGCTCGCCGCTCGACAGCATGCGCTCGAAGACGAAGGGATAGCTCAGCAGACCGAGGAAAGAGCCGAAATTGGACGCGGCGAAGAAGCGCGCGGGATCAAGCCCCGCGCCCGCGCTCGCCAGCCAGCGCGACAGGAGCGGCGAGGTGGTGGCGAGCGCCATATAGGGCAGGCCCACGCTGGCCGCGAGCAGGGCGACGATGCGCCATGTCGGATCGTCCTCGGCGCCGGGCTTCCAGCTTTCCGAGGGCGTGATGGGCAGGAAGAGCAGCACGAGGGCCAGCAGCGCAAGCTGGACCTTCGCCTGCGTGGCGACGGGGAACGGCAAGGTCACGAGATAGGCGAGCGCATAGCCCGCCAGCAGCGCCACCTGAAAGAACAGCATGCAGACGATCCAAGTCGTCGCGCTGCCGCCAAACCAGGGCAGGATGTATTTCGCCAGCATCGGCTGCACCTGAAACAGCAGAAAGCCGGCGAGCGCCATGACGCTGGCGAAGGCGGTGGCGACGACGAGGCGGCCTGATGCTCGATCCATGAAAATCCTCGATGACGCGCTGGCGCCCTGTCTGGTTCAGCGAGAAGGGACGTCGGCGCCGCCCGCGATCGGCGGATCCTGCGTCATGTCGGCGAGGACTTCCGCCACATGCCGCACCTCCACGTTCGAACCCCGCCGCGCGAGCTTGCCGGCGATGTTCATGAGGCAGCCGAGATCGCCCGCCAGCAGCACGCCGGCGTCGCCCCCCTGCCCCGCGCCGGCGCAGGCCGCCTGCGCGCAATCGGCCTTGGCGCTCACGATGGCGTCGGAGATGTCGCCATATTTCACCGCGAAGGTTCCGCCGAACCCGCAGCACACGTCGGCGTCCTTCATCTCCGCGAGGGTGAGCCCCTCCACGCTGCGCAGCAGCGCGCGCGGCTGTTCGCGCACGCCCAGTTCGCGCAGGCCCGCGCAGGAATCGTGATAGGCGACGGGCCGGGCGAACGCCGCGTCCACCGCGCGCACGCCCAGCACGTCGTAGAGGAAACTGGTCAGCTCGTGGGTTTTCGCCGCAAAGGCGCGGGCGCGCGCGCTCAGCGCCGGATCGTCGGCGAAAAGTTCAGGGTAATGACGCACCGCCATGCCCGCGCAGGAGCCGGAGGGCGCCACCACATGGTCCACATTGGCGAAAGCGTCCATCATGGCGCGCGCAAGGTCGCGCGCGCTCGCCCGGTCGCCGGAGTTGTAGGCGGGCTGGCCGCAGCAGGTCTGGGGCGGCACGATGACCTCGCAGCCCGCCTCCTCCAGCAGGCGCGCGGCCGCAAAACCGACGCTGGGCCGGAAAACATCCACCAGGCAGGTGACCAGCAAGCCAACCCGAACCGCCTCGCCGTCCCGCGCCATTTCATCCCCGTCGTCGTCGATCATGGAGAACGCCGGCGCGCAGATTGCCCCGCCCTCCTCCCTCTTGCAAGATCGCATGGGCGCGGCTTTGCCGAGCGGCGCCTTGCGCGCTATATGAAACCGCTGTCCAGACGCCCGGCCCGGGGGCCGCGGGAGGCCTGATGAGCGAGATCCTCTTTCCTGAACCCGACGCCGGCGTGCTTGGCCGGCGCGACAAGATCCTGTCCGATCTTGCGGGCCTGCTTCCCGCCGAATGCCTGATCGTCAGCGAGGACGAGCGGCGCGCCTTCGAAACAGACGCGCTGACCGCCTATCGCCGGCTTCCCCTCGCCGTCGCCCTGCCGCGCGACACGCGGGAGGTGAGCGCGCTGCTGCGCTATTGCCACGAGGCGGGCGTGAAAGTGGTGCCGCGCGGCGCCGGCACCTCCCTTTCGGGCGGCGCCATCCCGCAGGAAGATGCGCTGGTGATCGGCGTGTCGAAGATGAACCGCATCCTCGACGTGAACCTCTCCGACCGCACCATCCGCGTGCAGGCGGGCGTCACCAATCTCGCGGTGTCGGAAGCGGTCGCGCCGGACGGTTTCTTTTACGCCCCCGATCCCTCCTCCCAGCTCGCCTGCACGATCGCGGGCAATATCGGCATGAATTCCGGCGGCGCCCATTGCCTCAAATACGGCGTCACCACCAACAACGTGCTTGGCGCGACGGTCGTCTTGATGAATGGCGACGTGGTGGAGCTCGGCGGCGGCGCCTTCGATGCGCCGGGGCTCGACCTTCTGGGCGTGCTCGTGGGCTCGGAAGGCCAGCTCGGCGTCGTGACCGAGGCGACCCTGCGGCTCGTGCGCGCGGCGGAAGGCGCAAGGCCGGTGCTGTTCGGCTTCGATTCCAGCGAGGCGGCGGGCGCCTGCGTGGCGGCGGTGATCGGCGCGGGCATCGTGCCGGTCGCCATGGAGTTCATGGACCGGCCCGCGATCCAGATTTGCGAGGCCTTCGCCAAGGCGGGCTATCCGCTGGACGTGGAGGCGATGCTGATCGTGGAGGTGGAAGGCTCGGACGCGGAAATGGACGCGGAGCTTGCGCGCATCGTCGAGATCGCGCGCGCCCACGGGGTGCGCGTGGTGAAGGAATCGCGCTCGGCCATGGAGACCGCGCTGATCTGGAAAGGGCGCAAATCCGCGTTCGGCGCCACCGGCCGAGTGGCTGATTACATCTGCATGGACGGCACGGTGCCCACAGGCCAGTTGCCCTACGTGCTCAAGCGCACCGCGGAGATCGTCGAGAGCTATGGGCTGAGCGTCGCCAACGTGTTCCATGCGGGCGACGGCAATATGCATCCGCTCATCATGTATGACGTGAACGATCCCGCCTCGCAGGCGAAGGCGGAGGCGGCGGGCATGGACATTCTGCGCCTGTGCGTGGACGCCGGCGGCTGCCTCACCGGGGAACATGGCGTGGGCATCGAGAAGCGCGACCTCATGCCCCACCAGTTTTCGCAGGCCGACCTCGCCCAGCAGATGCGCGTGCGCGCGGCGTTCGATCCGCAATGGCTGCTCAACCCCGCCAAAGTGTTTCCGCTTGAAGGCCGGGTGCGCGAATGAGCCTGCTCGCTCCCCGCACGCCCGACGAGGCCGCGGACATGGTGCGCGCCGCGCGGGCGGATGGACGCACGCTCGACATACGCGGCGGCGGCACGCGCGCGGGGCTCGGCCGACCGCGTCGCGCGCAGGACGTCCTTTCGACGCAGGCGCTGAGCGGCGTCACGCTCTATGAACCCGCCGAACTCGTGGTGCGCGCGCTCGCAGGCACGCCGCTGTCGCAGGTGGAGGCGACGATCGCCGAGAAGAAGCAGATCCTGCCGTTCGAGCCGATGGACCATCGCGCCATTTACGGCGCGACGGGCGAGCCCACGATCGGCGCCGTGGCGGCCTGCAATCTCTCCGGCCCGCGGCGCGTGCGCGCAGGCGCGGCGCGCGATTCCCTGATCGGCGTGCGCTTCGTCAACGGCGCGGGCGAGATCGTCTCAAGCGGCGGGCGCGTGATGAAGAACGTCACCGGCCTTGATCTCGTGAAACTCTCCTGCGGCGCCCATGGCACGCTCGGCCTGCTGACGGAAGTCACGTTCAAACTTCTGCCGACGCCGCGCGCGGCCGGAACCCTCGTGATGGACGGGCTCGAAGACGCGCGCGCGGTTGAGGCGATGTCAGCCGCGCTCGGCTCGCCTTTCGAGGTGAGCGCCGCCGCGCATGATCCCGCGCGCCGCCTCACCGCGCTGCGGGTGGAGCATGCGCCTGAATCCGTCGATTACCGGCTCGCCGCGCTCGCAAAGCTCATGGGCCGCTACGGGAACGCGCGGCGCATGGACGAGGACGAGGCGGACGCATGGTGGCGCGACATTCGCGACGCGCGCCCGCTCGCCGCGCGTCCTGAGCCGCTGTGGCGCGCATCGGTTCCGCCAAGCCGCGCGCCGGCGCTTGTGGAAAGCCTCGCGGCGCAGGGCTTCGCGCAGGCCTGGCTCTATGATTGGGGCGGCGGACTCGTCTGGCTCGCAGGCCCGGCGGACGCGACAAGCGCGCGCGCCATCCATGCGCAGGCGACGCAGGCGGGCGGACACGCCACGCTCGTGCGCGCGCCCGACGCCGCGCGCGAGACGCTCGACGCCTTCCAGCCGCTTGACGCAGCACTCGCCAAACTCACGCGCCGCGTGAAGGCGAGCATGGATCCCGATTTCATCCTCAACCCCGGCCGCATGTACGCGGACATTTAGGCGCGCCATGCAAACAAGCTTCTCGCCCGCACAGCTCGCCGACCCGCATATGCGGGAGTCGGAGAAAATCCTGCGCACCTGCGTGCATTGCGGCTTCTGCACCGCGACTTGCCCGACCTATCTGCTGCTGGGCGACGAGCTGGATTCGCCGCGCGGGCGCATCTATCTCATCAAGGACATGCTGGAGAACGACAAGCCGGCCTCGGCGGAAGTCGTGAAACATGTCGACCGCTGCCTCTCCTGCCTGTCGTGCATGACCACATGCCCTTCGGGCGTGCATTACATGCATCTCGTCGACCATGCGCGCGCGCATATCGAAAAGACCTATGCGCGCAGCCGGGCCGACCGGCTGATGCGCGACCTGCTCGCCGCGGTCCTGCCTTACCCGGGGCGCTTCCGACTGGCGCTGGCGGGCGCCTTTTTCGCAAAGCCGTTCCGCCCGCTGCTGGCGCGCGTTCCCGGCGTCGGCGCGCGTCTTTCGGCGATGCTGGCCCTTGCGCCGAGCAAGTTTCCCACGCGCGAGCGCGCAGAGCCGGCGAAGGCGAAGGCGCAGGGCGCACGCCGCGTGGCGCTGCTGGAGGGCTGCGCGCAGCCTGTCCTGCAGCCCTCCATCAATGCGGCGACCCGGCGCGTGCTTGCGCGCGCGGGCGTGAGCGTGGCGGAGGCGCCGGAGGCCGGCTGCTGCGGCGCGCTTGTGCATCACATGGGGCGAGAGGCCGACGCGCTCGCCTTCGCGCGCCGCAATGTGGACGCCTGGATCGCGCTGATGGAGCGCGAGGGCGTGGAGGCCATTCTCGTCACGGCGTCCGGCTGCGGCACGACGATCAAGGATTACGGCTTCATGCTGCGCGACGATCCCGCCTATGCGGAGAAGGCGGCGCGGGTGAGCGCTGCGGCGCGCGACGTGAGCGAATATCTGGCGACGCTCGACCTGCCGACGATTCCGCGCGCGCGCAAGATTCCCGTCGCCTATCATTCCGCCTGCTCGCTGCAGCACGGCCAGCAGATCCGCGAGGAGCCCAAGCGGCTGCTGCGCGCCGCAGGCTTCGATGTGCGTGACGTTCCGGAAGGGCATATCTGCTGCGGGTCGGCGGGCGTGTACAACATCATGCAGCCGGAGATCGCCGGGCGCCTGAAAGCGCGCAAGCTCGCCAATATCGCGCGCACGCGGCCGCGCATCGTGGCGACGGGCAATATCGGCTGCATCACGCAATTGTCCGGCGGCGCCGGCGTTCCAGTGCTCCATACCGTCGAGCTGATCGACTGGGCGCAAGGCGGGCCGCAACCGCCAGCGCTTGATGGCGCTGGATTTTACGACTGATCTGTGGCGTCCTGCCTTGCGGCGGGAGCGGCTCCGCCAGGAGGTTCGACATGGCGCGCAAGACGACGGCCAAAAAAGCAGCCAAAAAGACGGCGAAAAAAGCGGCCAAAAAGACGGCCAAGAAGGCCGTGAAGAAAGCCGTGAAGAAAGCGGCGAGCAAGGCGACCAAGAAAGCCGCCAAAAAAGCCACGAAGAAAGCCACGAAGAAAACCGCCGGAAAGGCTGCGGCCAAGCCCGCGCGCAAACCTGCGAGCAAGGCGACGCGCAAGCCTGCAAGCAAGCCTGCGAGCAAGAAAGCGGCTGCGAAGAAGTCGCCTGCGAAAAAGCCGCTTGCGAAAAAGCCGGCTGGGAAAAAGCCCGCCGTTCCCGCCCCGCGCGCGCGCCGCGCGCCCTCGCGCCTGTCCGCGAACCGCCGCGCGGGCGCCCGCAAGCCGTCGTCGCGTGAGGCGCTGGTGGTGCGCGCGGTCTCCGACGCGCCCAAGCGCGCGCCGCGCAAGCCCGCCAGAAAGCGTCCCGCCAAGGCCCCCGTGCCCGTCGCCGCCCGCGTGAAGGGCGCGCGCCCCGCAAAGCCCGGACGGGCGGCGAAGACGGCGCGCGCGCGCATCGAGGCGCGCGGGGCGGGCAAGTCCGCCTCGCCGCTCATGGGCAATGCGCGCACGCCGGTGACGGCGCAGAGCAAGCCGGGCGGGCGCAAGGCTCCCTTCCGCCTGCACGCCCTTGGCCTGCGCGAGGAACATCCCACCGACGCGCCGCGCGTCGAGATGCTGTTGCGCGCCGCACAGGAGGCGCAGGCCCAGAACGCGCTCTCGGCCGAGGCCATGGCGCATCTGCGCACGCAAGGCGAGATCGCCGCCGCGCTGGTCGCGGAATATGAGGATGCGCTTGTGGGCCATGTCGTGCTGGTGCGGACGAGCGCGCCGGGGCCGGAGGGCGAGCGCGCAGCCGCCCTGCTCGCCAGCCTCGTCGTGAGCGAGACGCTGGCGGGGCTGGGCGTCGACGCCCACCTGCTCTCGGCCGCGCTGGAACAGGCGCGGGCGGCAGGGGCGCGCGTGGCGCTGGCGCGCGCGGGCGGCGCGGCGCTGAGCGCGCTCGGTTTTGCACCGCTGGGAGACGCCGCCGCGCAAGGCGGGGGGGATGCGACTCACGCCCTGGAGCTTGGCGAGGCCGAAGGCGAACCCGGGGAATCGGAGCCGCAGAACGCGCCGTGACCCCAGGCGCCGTACTGTGGCGCCGCAGCAACAGCGCTCCGGGATGTGACGCGTTAACCAATCCACAAGCTCTGCGATGCGGAAAATTGCCCAAAAAAGAGGCAAATGCTCAAGGCTTTGTCTTGTCGCCAAGCTGCTTACGTGGATTCCTGCCCCTAGCAATAAATGCTAAACGGAGAATTCGAATGAAGAAGATCACGACTGCGGTCCTCGCCACGTTTGCGCTGGCCGCTCCGGCCGTCGCCGCCGACCTCGGCGGCCTGAAGAAGGCTCCGCCGGCTCCGGTCGTCGTCTCGCCGTGGGATTTCGCCGTCGGCGGCAAGCTGATGAGCGACTATAACTTCCGCGGCATTTCGCAGTCCGACCGCGGCGCGGCCGTGACGGCCTACGGCGAAATCCGCTACAACCTGTCGGATTCCTACCAGCTCTACGCCGGCGCCCAGGGCTGGAGCGTGAAGCTCCCCACCGACCCGACGATGGAGCTCGACCTCTACGCCGGCGTCCGCCCGACCTTCGGCGCGCTCGCGCTCGACATCGGCGTGATGCAGTACGTCTATCCGAACGAGCTGCGCACCGTGGCCCCCTACCAGACCGACTTCACCGAGGTCTACGGCAAGGGCACGTACACGATCAACGACATGTTCACGGTCGGCGCGAACCTGTTCTACACGCCTGACTGGCTGGGCACGGGCGCTTCGGGCACCTACGCCTCGGCGACCGCCAAGGCCACCCTGCCGGGGAACTTCTCGGTCTCGGGCGAACTCGGCCGCTACATGTTCGGCACGCCGAACGCGGGCTTCACGACCGAAGACTACACCTATTGGAACGCGGGCGTTTCCTACGCCTACAAGTTCGCGACCCTCGACCTGCGCTACCACGACACCACGCTCAAGAGCGGCACCTGCCTCGCCATGGCGGGCGGCGCCAAGTGGTGCGGCGCGGCTTACATCGCCACGCTCTCCTTCGATCTGACGTCGAAGGACATCCGCTAAACATCCCTTCCCGGGATTTTTCAGCAGCGCGCCGCCCCTATGGGCGGCGCGTTTTTTTATGCGCTACGCCAGACCTTGCGGCGCGCTTACATGACGACGACGGTCGCTCCCAACCGCACGCGCCCGTAAAGATCCTCCACATCCTCGTTCATCATGCGGATGCAGCCCGAGGAGACGTTCTGCCCGATCGTCCAGGGCTCATTGGTGCCGTGGATGCGATAGAGCGAGGAGCCGAGATAGAGCGCGCGCGCGCCAAGCGGATTGTCCGGCCCGCCCTTCATGAAGCGCGGAAGGTCGGGGCGGCGCTTCAGCATTTCCGGCGGCGGCGTCCAGTCCGGCCATTCCGCCTTGCGGCTGATGCGCTTCACGCCCGACCATTCGAAGCCCGGACGTCCAACGCCGATGCCGTAGCGGATCGCCCGACCGCCCGGCTGCACGAGATAGAGATAGCGGCTGGGGGTATCGATCACGATCGTGCCGGGCCGATGCTTGCCGGCGTAGGGCACTTCCTGCCGCAGGAAGGCGGGATCGACGCCGCCGCGCGACAAAGCGAGCGCGTCAGCCGCGCCCGCCGCGGCGCCGGCCGCCGGCGCGAAGGCCATCCGCCGGGGGGCGGGCTGCGCAGGCTGCGGCGCGAAGGCGGGCTCAGGCGCATTGTAGACGGCGCCGCCGCCATAGCTGCCGGTCCAGCGCGAGACGGGCTGCACGCGCTCGCGCCCCGGCTCGCCGACCGCCGCCAGGCCGTGGACCACATAGCCCTCCTGCCAGCGCGACTGGGCGAGCGCAGGCGCGCTCAGCGCGGCGAGAGCGCCCAAAGCGGCGAGGGCGACAACCACAGGGGCCGCCGGGCCGCCGCAGGGGCCGGGGCGAGAATCACCAAATGAATCTGAACGCATGAACGCGACTCCGAACGCACGCAGGCGACCGTGCGCCCGCAAACCAAGCATTCGTTAGCGTAAAGGAGCTTCGTTTAAGCTCAGTTCAAGTTAATGGTTAGTGGGCGGTGAAGCCCGCTTGCGCGCGCGCCGCCAGCCCGGAAAGCCGCGGCTGCGCAGCCCCGCAAGGTCGAGCGCGAAGGCGCAGGCGAGGAAAACGAGCGCCCCGAGCCCCGCCTGCGCGAGCAGAAGCGCGGCGCCGGGCGCGAAGGCGTTGCGCAGCGGCCAGACGCAGGCCGCCATGGCGAGGGCGGCGAGGCCGGTTCTGGCCGCCTCGCGCGGCGCTAGTCCCGGCAGGCCCGCGCGCCGCAACAGCCCGGCCATGAGCGCGCAGGCGCAGGCGAAGGACAGGGATTGCGCCAGCGCGACGAAAGCGGGCGCAGGCGCGAACAGCGCAAGCCCGTTGGCCGCGAAAGCGCAGGCCGCTCCCGCGACCAGCGGCGCGGCGGCGCGGCGGATCTGGAACGCCGGCTGCAAGCCATAGCTCGTCAGCGCGAGGCAGAAGAAGCCCGGCAACAAAGTCTCGAAACGCGCGAGGAAGAGGCCCTGGAAATCAGGCGGGGCGAGCGCGCTTTCAAGCGAGGGCGCGACAAGCCACAGGCCGAGCGCGGCGGGCGTCAGCAGCGCGAAAGCGACCGCGAGATTGCGCGCGGCCTGTTCCTGCGCCGCCTGCGCGCCGCCCGTCTCCTCCGCGCGCACCGCGAGCTGGAACAAGAAGACGTCGAGCGCGGCGCCAAGCGCCGCCAGCACGCGCCAGCCGACGTCGAAAGCCAGCGAGAAATAGCCGCTCTCCGCATAGCCCCAGCGCGCGGCGACGATCGCGCGATCCAGCATCGGCCCGGCGAGATAGAGCGCGCCAGCCAGCACGACTGGCGCCGCGTAACGCAGGCTCGCCACGGCCTCAGCCCGCAGCGCGCCGCGCGCGCAGACGACATGGGCGGGCGCGGGGAGCGCGGCGCGCGCGATGAGAAGCGCGAAGGCGAGCGCGGCGGCGGCGCCCGCGAGCGCCGCGTCAGCGCGCCCGCTCCATGCGGCGGCGCCGATCACGCAGACCGTCGCGCCCGCGTTCTTCGCCAGCATCAGGCGCAGGAACGCGCTATCGAGAAACAGCGAGCGCGCGAGCGCCGCGCGATAATCGTAAAGCCCGTTCAAGATCGCCATGGCGCCGGCGGCGAGCGCGAGCCAGCGCAGATCCTCGGGCGCGAGAAGCGCGAGGGCGCAGGCGAGCGCGGCGCAGGCGACGGCGCCCGCGAGAAAGCCGCGGTCGAGGGCGGCGCGCAGCGCAGGGCGTTCGTCGCCCACGCGGCGCGAATGAAAGCGCGCCGCCGCCAGACGCAGCCAGTCGAAGACGACCGCCTGCGCAAGCCCCGCGCCCGCCAGCCCAAGCGCAAAACGCCCAAACTCCTGCGCGCCGAGAAGGGCGGCGCAGGCGAGCCCCACCAGCAGGCTGAAGACGGCGTTGGAAAGATAAGCGGCGAAGATCGTCATCGGCGTCCGTGCGCGGCGAATCGACTCCGCCAAAGCCCACCCTAAGCCCGCCCGCCTTGCGAACAAGCCGGCGCTGCAGCCGGGTTTGCCACGACGCGCCCCAGCGCCTATGAAAGCCATCCCGGTGCGGGCGAACCCCGCCCATCCAGAAAGCGCCATGGCCCGCGACGTCTCCGACACGACTCCCATCTCCTCGCGACGCGAGCTGACGGAATGGCTTGAAGCCGGCTGCAAGCCGCAGGGGCCTTTCCGCCTGGGCACGGAGCACGAGAAGTTCCCCTTCTATCTCGACGACCTTTCGCCCGTTCCTTACGACGGCGCGCGCGGACGCGGCGGCATCAAGGCGCTGCTCGAAGGCGTGCAGGCCGCCACCGGATGGGAGCCGATCACCGACGGCGACGCGCTGATCGGCCTGTTCGACGCGCAAGGCGGCGGCGCGATTTCGCTGGAGCCCGGCGGCCAGTTCGAACTCTCCGGCGCCCCGCTCGACGACGTGCACGCCACGCGCGCGGAGCTGGCGACGCATATGGAGGTCGCGAATGCGGCCGCGCAGCGCCACGGCGTCGGCTTCCTCGGCCTCGGCATGAGCCCCCTGTGGCGGCTCGACGAGACGCCGCGCATGCCCAAGAGCCGCTACCACATCATGACCGACTACATGCCGAAGGTCGGCTCGCGCGGCCTCGACATGATGTACCGCACCTGCACCGTGCAGGTGAACGTGGATTTCCGCAGCGAGGCGGACATGGTGCGCAAGCTGCGCGTCTCCCTCGCCCTGCAGCCGATCGCGACCATCCTGTTCGCCAACTCGCCCTTCACCAACGGCGCGCTGAACGGGCGCCTCTCGGAGCGCTCCGAGATCTGGCGCGACACCGACAATGCGCGTGCGGGCATGCTGCCCTTCGTGTTCGAAGACGGTTTCGGCTTCGAGCGCTATGTGGATTACGCGCTCGCCACGCCGATGTATTTCGTCAAGCGCGGCGCGACCTATCATGACGTGGCGGGCGCCGACTTCCGCCATTTGCTGGACGGGCGCCTCGACGCGCTGCCGGGCGAACGCGCCACCATGTCCGACTGGGCGAACCATCTGTCCACGATTTTTCCCGAAGTGCGCCTGAAGCGCTACATGGAGATGCGCGGCGCGGATTCCGGCTCGCAGGCGCATATCCTCGCGCTCTCCGCCTTCTTCGTCGGCCTGCTCTATGACGAGGACAGCCTGACCGCCGCATGGGACCTCGTGAAGGGATGGAGCGCGCAACAGCGCCAGAGCCTGCGCGACGACGCGCCAGCGCGCGGCTTCGACGCGCAGATCGCCGGACGCAGCGCGCGCGACGTTGCGCGCGACGCGCTTGCGATCTCCCGCGCGGGCCTGCGCAGACGCGCGCGGCTCGATGAAAAAGGCGCCGACGAGACGATCTATATCGACCTGCTCGATGAGCGCGTCGCGCGCGGACGCACCGCCGCGCAGGAGCTGATCGACCTGTTCAACGGTCCCTGGAAGGGCTCCGTGCGGCCGGCCTTCGACTCCTGCCGCATGTGAAACGAATTAAAAAACGAATTGCGGACAATTTGAATCATCCGGTCAGGCCCGCGTCGACCATGGGCGCGGAAAGCCCTGCAGGACACGCGCTAAGTCACTGATTCAGTCCATCTTAACCAGGCTCGTTAGGGACTCGCGGCCACCCCGCCGTCATTCTCGCCCCAGACATCGACGAGGGGCCGACATGACCGAAGCCAGCGCCAATCACATGCGCATCGAGACCGCGACGCCGCGTTCGGCCGCGGGCCTGCGCGACCCGCGCGCGGAAGGCGGCGAGCGCGACGTGACGCTGACGCGCCATCGCGTGACGATCCGCCGTCGCTATGCGGGCGTGGGCATGAAGATCGCCGTGCCGACGCAGGCCTATCGCGGCGTCGTGCTGTCGCTGGAGAGCAATGCGCGCGGCCGCGCCCATTTCCGTGTGACGCTGCGCCATGACGATCCCGACCTCAGCGTGATCCTCACGGAAGCTTTCGACGAGACGCAGATCCTCGCCGACTGGCGCGCGTGGGCCGAGTTCCTCACGCAGAGCCCGCTTGTGGAGCGCGACGGCGGCGCGCTGGAGCGCGTGGACGCGGCGGGCGCATGCGACGAAGCGTTTCCCGTCATGCCGCGCCGTCGCGGAACGCCCGCCACATGGCGCAGCCGCGGACGTTTTCAAATCCGCCGGCGCATGGGCCGCAGCCTTGAGGATACGCCCGCGCGCATCGGCCTGCACAAGGGCGAGCGTGAGATCGTCTGCTACGAGTGAGCGAAACCCGCGAGGGCGCCGTCGAGCGCGAGCCCCGCGAACAGAATGAGCCCGGCGTCGCGGTTTGAGCGGAAGAGCCGCAGCGCATCGCCCACGTCGTCGCGCTTGATGCTGGCGACCTGCCAGGCGAGATGGATGGCGAAGCCCGCAAGGCCGATCCAGCTCGCGCGCCCCGCGCCCACGCTCCACAGCGCGAGCGCGCCGGCGCAGACGGCGGCGACATAAAAGGCGCCCACCCCCATCTTCACGTCATCGCCGAACAGACGCGCGGTCGAGCGCACGCCCACGATGGCGTCGTCGCGCGCGTCCTGCAGCGCGTAGATCGTGTCGTAGCCGATCGTCCAGAAGATCGCGCAGGCGTAGATGAGAAACGCCGGCGCGGCGAGCGCGCCCATGGCCGACGCCCAGCCCATCAGCCCGCCCCATGCGAAGGCGAGGCCGAGCACGGCCTGCGGCCAGAAGGTGAAGCGTTTCGCGAACGGATAGGCCGCAACCACGATCAGCGAGGCCATGCCGACGCCAATGGCGAACCAGTTGAACGTGACGAGCACAGCGGCGCCCACGAGGGCGAGCGACAGGAGAAAGATTTTCGCCTGCCGCGGCGTGACGCGCCCGGAGGGCAGCGGGCGATGTTTCGTGCGCGCGACCTGCGCGTCGATGTCGCGATCCACGAGATCGTTCCATGCGGAGCCGGCCCCGCGCATGGAGATCGCGCCGATCGTGAACAGGAGAAGATGCGACCAATAGGGCGCGCGGCCCTGCGCGACGGCCGCCAGCGCATCCGACCACCAGCAGGGAAGCAGAAGCAATTGCCAGCCGATCGGCCGGTCGATGCGCGCAAGCTGCACGTAAGGCGTCCAGGCTGCGGGCAGGAGGCGCAGCCAGGCGTGAGAGACAGAGTCGGGGAGCGTCTGCACGCAGTCAGCCGCGCAGGGCGCGCGCGCTCACAAAGGGCCGCGCGGCAATTGCAGCGGGGGCGGTCCGCCGACGGCGCCGCCGGCAGCCTGCTGCTGCTGCATCTTGCGCATTTCGGCGGCGACCTTGCAGGCCTGTCCCGCCATCTGGCCCGTCTTGCCGCTGCCGTCCTTCACCTGTTCGACGATCTGATCGGGAATGGAGCACCAGTTCTGGTTCTTCTCCATATAGGCGGCCATCTCGCGCTCCACGGCGGCGAGCGTGCGCAGGCGCGGGCAGGCGGCGGCGGGATCGAGCTTGCCGTTGCCGGCCTTGCTCAACTTGTTGAGCGCGTCGATCTGCGCCTGACGCTTTTGCTGCAGGGCGCCGATGTCCTCGTTGCAGCTCTGCGCGCTCGCGCCGGCGACGGCGGCGAGAAGGACGCCCACGGAAAGGGCCGCGGCTTTCAGCATTGCGCTCATGTTCACCCTCGCGATCGCCTTTACGCACGCGACGCCGGACGTCGGGCGGCGCCTGTCGAATTCATCACGTCAGTCTTATCAAGCCCGGAGGACCAAGGGCAAGCCAGAGCCGGACGGCGCGCCGCCTTTCACAGGCGACGGGAATATGGGACATGAAGGCATGGCCCGCTACGATTTCAACGCCCAGCGCCTCTATGTGGAGGCGGACCTCGCCGCCGGCGCGCGCTGCCCGCTCACGAAAGAGCAGTCGAACTACCTGCTCAACGTGCTGCGCATGCGCGAGGGCGACGGCCTGCTCGCCTTCAATGGCCGGCACGGCGAATGGCGGGCGCGGGTGGTGGCCGCCGGGCGCAAGGAGGCCGCGCTGGAGGCGGTCAGCCTCGAGCGGGACCAGACTCCGGCAGGCGACCTCGATTATCTCTTCGCCCCGCTCAAGCACGCCCGGCTGGATTACATGGTGCAGAAGGCGGTGGAGATGGGGGCCTCGCGGCTGCGCCCCGTCATCACCCGCCGCACGCAGGCCCAGCGCGTGAACCTGGAGCGCATGCGGGCGAATTGCGTCGAGGCGGCGGAGCAATGCGGCGTGCTGGCCGTGCCCCAGGCCGAGGAGCCCGTGCGGCTTGAGCGCGCCCTCGCCGACTGGCCGGCGGACCGCCTGCTCGTGTTCTGCGACGAGGACGCCCCGGCGGGCGACGCCGTCGCGGCCCTGCGGGAGGCTGCTGGCGGGCGGTCGCGCCCGCCGTTCGCGGTTCTGGTGGGGCCGGAGGGCGGGTTCGACGAGGCCGAGCGGAGCATGCTGCGGGCCATGCCGGCCGCCGTCGCCGTTTCGCTCGGCCCGCGCATCCTGCGCGCCGACACAGCCGCCGTCGCGGCGCTGGCCACGGTCCAGATCGCGCTAGGCGATTGGCGGGACTAAGCATCCCGATTTTCCCCAGCGGTCCCGGCCATGTTCACGATCTCGCCATGATCGTGCCTCAGGCAGGTCGCCCCTGGCCGTTTAACGAATCATTCACCAGAAACCGGAGCTTCATGCGCCCCTATCCCCGCCTGCCCGGACAGCCCGTCCGCCTCGCCCTCGGCGCCGCCCTTTTGATCGGGGCGCCCGTTTGCGCATCGGCGCAGCAGCGGATGGCGGAAGCGAATCGCTGCGCGATTTATGGCGCAGGTTATGTCGCGGTCATGGGTGGGGAAGGCTGCGCACGCATCGGCGAGCGGGTGCGGGTGGACGTGGGCGGCGGGCCGCGCGCGGTGGCCGCGCCGGTCGTCACCGTCGCCCCTGCGCCCCTTGGCGCGCTGGGCTTCGCCCCGGCCCCGGCGGACAGGCCGGCCGGCCCTTCCGCCGCGCGCGCGCCGCTGGGCGCCTTCGGCGCGGACCTGGACCTGCCGCGCACGCGCTGATCCCCGCGCGGCGCGCGACGGCATGTCGCTTGCTCCGTTACCAAGCCGCCGATAGGACGGCGAAGGCTGCGGCGGGATGCGAATGCTGATGCGGGTCGAGGACAAGGCGCTCCTGACGGCGATGCAGGACGCGGCGCGCGAAGCGGGCGCGCTGGCGCTGGCCTTTTTCCGCGCCGGCGCCGACACCAGCGCGCGCGTGGACTGGAAGGAGGGCGGCTCGCCGGTCTCCGAGGCCGATTACGCCGTGGACTCCTTCCTGCGCCAGCGCCTGCGCGCGCTCCTGCCGCAGGCGGGCTGGCTGTCGGAGGAGACGGCGGACGATTCCGAGCGGCTCTCCCGCGCGCTGACCTTCATCGTGGATCCGATCGACGGCACCCGCGCCTTCATCAAGGGCGATCCGCGCTGGGCGATTTCGGTCGCGCTCGTGGAGGACGGGGCGCCCGCGCTGGCCGTGCTGCACCTGCCCGCGCTCGATGAGACTTTCCTCGCAGGAGCGGGCGCCGGCGCCTTTCTCAACGACGCGCCCATCCGCGCCTCAGAACGCGGCGAACTCGCCGGCGCCTCCCTCGCTGGCCCGCCCAAATGGCTGGATTCGCTCGCCCGCACGGGGCTCGCCTTCGAGCGCCGGCCGGCGGTTCCCTCCCTGGCCTACCGGATCGCGCAGGTGGCGTGCGGGCGGCTGGACGCCGGTATCGCCTCGACCAACGCATGGGATTGGGATATAGCGGCGGCCGACCTGATCGTTCGGGAGGCCGGCGGCCGACTGACCGATCTCGACAAGAAAAAGCCAGCTTACAATTCAGCGTTTCCCCGCCACGGCGCGCTCGGCGCCGCGCCGGTCGGCCTGCATGACGCGCTCATTGACGCGCTTCAGCGCGCGGCGGCCGCGGACGGGCCCGGCGGGGCCGCGCGGCGTGAGCGACGTCAACCTTGAAGCACCAGAGCAGAGCGATGTCCCAGCACCAGTCCCAACCGCGCGAATCCAAACAGCTCCTGCACCTCGTCTTCGGCGGGGAGCTCGAAACCATCGGCGGGACCACGTTCAAGGACCCCTCCCAGCTCGACATCGTGGGCGTATTCCCCGACTATGCGAGCGCCGAAAGGGCCTGGCGGGCCAAGGCGCAGCAGACGGTGGACAGCGCGGTGACGCGTTACTTCATCGTCCATCTGCACCGTTTCCTTGATCCGACCTGACCCCTTCACGAACCGGATGAGGGGATGCTGAAACGTCTCGGCCGCTCATGGGCGGCGCAGGAAACGCTCGCCTTCCTCGGAGCGCATTATCTGCGCCTCGTGGAGGCCACGACGCGCTTCGTCGTGGAGCCCGAGGATTTCCGCGCGCGCGCGCTCGCCGACGCGCCCGTGATCGCCACCGTCTGGCACGGGCAGCACATCGCCTCCCACGTCGCCTGGCCGCCGGGCATGAAGGTCGCCGCGCTCATCTCGCGCAACGCGGACGCGCAGGCCAACGCCCGCGCGCTTGAGCGGCTGGGCGTCACGCCCATTCGCGGCTCGGGCGGCTCGCGCCACGGCATCCATCGGCGCGGCGGCGCGACGGCCCTGCGCGAAATGCTGCGCGCGCTCGCCTCCGGCGTCTCCCTCGCCCTCACCGCCGACGTGCCCAAGAAGGCGCGCGTGTGCGGCATGGGGATCATCACCCTCGCGAAACTCTCCGGCCGGCCGATCTATCCGCTCGCAGTGACGAGCGCGCGGCGCATCGACGTCAAATCATGGGACCGCGCGAGCCTGCCCCTGCCCTTCAGCGCCGGCGCGATCGTCGTGGGCGAACCGCTGCGCGTGCGCGCGGACGCCAACGAGGCCGAGATGGAGGCCGCGCGCCTCACCCTGCAGGCGCGCCTCGACGAGGTCTATGCGCGCGCCTATGGGCGCTTCGGCCACAAAGACCCCGGCGCCGGCCTGCGCGCGCCGGAAGCGGACGCAGGGAGCCGCGCATGAGCGCGCGCCCGCCGCTCATCCTCGCCTATCGCGCGCTCACCCGCGCGGCGACGCCGGCCCTGCCGGCCGCGCTGCTGTGGCGGCTCGCGCGCGGCAAGGAGGATCGCGCCAGACTGAACGAACGCGTGGGCCACGCCAGCCTGCACAGGCCGCCGGGGCGGCTCGCATGGCTGCACGGGGCGAGCGTGGGCGAGGCGATCGCCTTGCAGCCGCTGCTGCTGCGGCTGCGCGCGCGCGGCTTCAACGTGCTGCTCACCACGGGAACCGTGACCTCCGCGCGCGTGATGGAGGATCGTCTGCCGGAAGGCGTGACGCATCAGTTCGCCCCGCTCGACGCGCCAGCCTATGTGCGCCGCTTCCTCGACCATTGGGAGCCCGACATCGCGCTGTTCGCGGAATCGGAATTGTGGCCCAACATGATTCTGGAGACCGACGCGCGCGGCGTGCCGCTCGTGCTCGTGAACGCGCGCGTCTCCGAGCGCTCTTACCTGCGCTGGCGGCGTTTCCCGAAAACGATCCAGGCCATTCTCGGCGCGGTGGACCTGTGCCTCGCGCAAAGCCCCGCCGATGCGACGCGGCTGATGGACCTCGGCGCCGCGCGCGTGCAGGTGGCGGGCAATCTGAAATATGACGTGCCCGCCCTGCCCGCCGATCCCACGCAGCTTGCGCGCCTGCGCGCGCTCATCGGCGCGCGGCCCGTATGGCTCGCCGCATCCACCCATGCGGGCGAGGAGGAGATCGCGCTCGCCGCCCATTGCGGCCTGCTCGACCGCTTTCCCAACCTGCTCACCATCGTCGCGCCGCGCCATCCCGAACGCGGCGGACAGATCGCCGCCATGGCGCGCCAATACGGCGTGCCCGCGAGCCAGCGCTCGAGCGGGGGCATTCCCGGACCGGAAACGCAATTCTACGTCGCCGACACGATCGGCGAGATGGGCCTGTTCTACCGACTGTGCGGCATCGTCTTCCTCGGCAAGTCGCTTGCGGGCGAAGGCGGACAAAACCCGATCGAGCCCGTGAAACTCGGCGCGGCGATCCTGCATGGGCCCAACGTCTCCAATTTCGCCGACGTCTACGCCGCCTTCGACTCCGAACAGGGCGCGATCCAGGTGCAGGACGTGGAGAGCCTCGCCGCCGCCCTCGCCGCGTTGCTGAACGACGCGCGGCGTCTGCGCGCGACGGCGCGCGCGGCGAGCGAAACGGTGCAGCGGCTCGGCGGCGCCTGCGACGCGATCATGCAGGCCATCGAACCCTATGTGCTGCAGATGCAAGTGGGCCGCCCCTGATGCGCGCGCCCGCGTTCTGGAGCGCGCCGCGCCCGACGCCCGTCGCACGCCTGCTTGCGCCGCTGGGCGCCCTTTATGGCGCGCTCGCCGCAAGCCGCATGGAACGTCGCGGACTGGCGGTCGAGGCGCCGGTGATCTGCATCGGCAATTTCACCGCCGGCGGCGCGGGCAAGACGCCGACCGCCATCGCAGCCGCGCGCGCGCTGCGCGCCATGGGCGAGCGGCCGTTCTTCCTGTCGCGCGGCTATGGCGCGCGCCGCGCCCATCGCACGCCGTTGCGGGTGGACCCCGCGCGCCACGGCGCCGGCGATGTGGGCGACGAGCCGCTGCTGCTCGCGCGCGAGGCGCCCACTTTCGTTTGCGTGGACCGGCCTGCCGGCGCGCTCGCGGCCGTGCGCGCAGGCGCAAGCGTGATCGTGATGGACGACGGATTGCAGAACCCTGCGCTGCACAAGGATCTCGCCATCGCCGTGGTGGATGCGCAGACCGGCGCGGGCAACGGCTTGTGCATTCCCGCCGGCCCCCTGCGCGCGCCGCTCGACGCGCAATGGCGCCATGTGGACGCGGCGCTTCTTCTGGGCGAGGCGGAGGAGGCGGGGCTCGCGCTTGCGCGCGCGGCGCAGGCGCAGGGCGCGCCCGTGCTGCGCGGCGCGCTCGCCCCCGACGACGCGCAGGCCCATGAATTGCTCGGCCGGCGCGTCGTCGCCTTCGCAGGCATCGGGCGGCCGGAGAAATTCTTCGAGACTCTGCGCGCCGCCGGCGCGCTGATCGCGCACACGCGCGCTTTCGCCGACCATCACGTGTTCACGGCGCAGGAGCTCGCCGACCTGCGCGCGCTTGCAACCCGCGAACAGGCGGTCCTCGCCACCACGCGCAAGGATTTCGTGCGCATGGGCGAACCCGGCGACGTCGCCGTTCTCGACGTGACGATGCAGCCCGCCTCGCCGGAGAATTTCGCGGAGGTCCTGCGGCAGGGGCTCGCGCGCGCGCGCAGCCCGCGCGCCTGACCGGCAGCCCAACTCGGCGCGCGCTAACGCGCAAGCCCAATCAGTCGCGCGCTAACGCGCGCTCCAATCACTTGCGCGCTAACGCGCAGGTCCAACTAGTCGCGCGCTAACGCGCGCCAGCCAATATCGCGGCGGCAGAAGCCGCTCTTGAAATCGATCATGTCGAGGGCGGCGTAGGCTTTCGCCTGCGCCTCGCGCACATCGGCGCCAAGGGCCGTGACGTTGAGCACGCGCCCGCCATTGGCGACGAGCGCTCCGTCCTGCGTCTTCGTGCCCGCATGGGTGACGACGACGCCGGGCTGCGCGCTGGCGGCCGCGAGATTGCGGATCTCGCCGCCCTTCTCCGGCGCGTCGGGATAGCCTTTGGCGGCGTAGACGACGGTGAGCGCGGCCTGCGGCTTCAGGCGCACCTCGCAGCCGCGCAGGTCGCCTTTTGCGCAGGCGAGCAGAAGCGGCAGCAAATCCACATCGAGACGCGGCAGCATGACCTGCGTCTCAGGATCGCCGAAACGAGCGTTGAACTCGATCAGCTTCGGCCCCTGCGCGCCGATCATGAGGCCGACGAACAGCACGCCGCGATAGGGCGCGCCGCGCGCCTTCATGCCGGCGACGGCGGGCTGCACGATCTCGCGCATGACGCGCGCGACGATCGCCTCGCTCATCACGGGCGCGGGCGAATAGGCGCCCATGCCGCCGGTGTTGGGCCCCGTGTCGCCCTCGCCCACGCGCTTGTGATCCTGCGCGGAGGCGAAGGGAATGGCGCGCTCGCCGTCGCACAGCGCGAAGAAGGAGGCTTCCTCGCCGTCGAGGAAATCCTCCACCACCACTTCCGCGCCCGCGGATCCGAACGCGCCGCCGAACATCATGTCCACCGCGGCGAGCGCCTCCTCCAGCGTCTGCGCGACGACCACGCCCTTGCCCGCCGCAAGCCCGTCCGCCTTCACGACGATGGGCGCGCCGCGCCGGCGCACATAATCCTTCGCGGCCTGCGCATCGCTGAAACGTTCATATTCCGCAGTGGGAATGGCGCATTCGCGGCACAGATCCTTCGTGTAGCCCTTCGAGCCCTCGAGCTGGGCGGCGGCTTTCGAAGGGCCGAAGGCGGGCACGCCGGCGGCGGCGAGATCGTCCACGAGGCCCGCGACGAGAGGCGCCTCCGGCCCCACGACGACGAGGCCGATGTCCTGCGCCTTGCAGAAGGCGACGACGGCGGCGTGGTCGGCGGGATCGAGCGGGGCGATGCGCGCGACGTCCGCAACGCCGGGATTGCCGGGGGCGGCGTGCAATTCGCCCAGAAGCGGGGAGGCGCGCAGCGCAAGGGCGAGCGCATGTTCGCGACCGCCCGAACCGATGAGAAGAACGTTCATCCGCAACTCCGCAGGGCGCGCGCCACGCGGCGCGCTTGGCTTTGCGCGCCTCAATAGAGGGGCGCGGGCGCAGGCGCAACCAAGGCGCCGGCCCAAATGAAAACGGCCGGGGCGCGAACCCCGGCCGCAAGGCCCGACAGGCGCTCCGGCTCAGGCCTTCGCAGGCTCAGGCTGGCGCGGCATGAAGAACACGAGCAGGTTCGCCACGATGATGGTGAAGGCGAGGAACCAGAAGGTGGCGAGCAGGCCCCACTTGTCCGCGATCATGCCGCAGAAGAACGGGCCGATGGCCGAGCCCACGGCCTGAATGCCGAACATGGCGCCGATGGCGGAGCCGCCGAGCCCCTTGGGCGTGGCGTCGAGCAGCCAGGCCTGCAGCACCGGGCGGATCGCGAAGAGGAAGAAGCCCAGCAGCGCGACGAACATAACGAACAGCGACGTGCCGCCGGCGAAGAACATCATCGCCAGCACGAGGCCCGTCATCACCATGGAGGACATGATGACGTTGCGCCGGCCGATTTTGTCGGAGAGGTGGCCCGCGATCGGCGCGGCCACGAAACCCGCGGCCTGCAGGGCGAACATGCACGCGCCGACCCACCAGGGATTGTAACCCAGCTCCTTGGCGAGATAGAGCGGCAGGAAGGCCATGACGCCGTTCTGCGTCATCGAGCGGAAGGCGGAGCTGGTCGACAGGAAGACGAGCGTCTTGTTGCGGAAAAGCGCAGGCAGGGCGGAGAGGACTTCGCCGAGGCTCTTCTGCTCCGACTTCTGGCCCGGCTTCTCCGCGCCCGCTTTGGGCTCGGTCGTGATCTTGCCGAGGAACCACAGGATCGCCACCGCCATCACGACGCCGGGGACGATGTTCATCACCACCACGTCGCGCCAGGTCATCCAGGCGAATGTGGTGAGCAGCGCGCCGGCGGCGAGCGGCGCCAGCGCGTCGCCCACATTGCCGCCCATGCCGTGATAGGCCATCACGAGGCCCTTGCGCTCAGGGTAGCGGCGGCCGAGCCAGGGAATGGCGGTCGGGTGCCAAAGATTGTTGCCAACGCCAATCAACGCCGAACAGACGAGCAGAACCCAATAGGCGTCGGTGAAGCCCATGAAGAAATAGGGCACGCCGATCCAGAACAGCGAGGCGGCCATCAGCAGGCCCTTGCGGCCGACCGAATCCACCAGCACGCCGCCCGGCAGATTGGAGATCGCGCCCGCGACATATTGGGCGGTGAGGATCATGCCGATCTGGCCGTAGCTGAGGCCGAGCTCGGCGCCGATCAGCGGCAGGAGCACGTAGAAGGTGGCGGGATACCAATGGGTCAGCGCGTGGCCGATGGTGATGATCCAGACCTCCAGCAGCGACTTGCCGGATTCGGCCTGCTTGTCTTGCGAAGCGCTGACGACCGCTGTCATTCCATCCCTCGTTTTTGATTTGTCTGGGTCAATCTCACCGCAAAATCACCCGTCCCGGCATGGCGGTCAAGGGAAGGGCGCCCCAGCTATGCGCCCTGCGCATGCCTTGAGCTGGGGCGGGCGCTCCGGCATGGCTCTGCGTATCGGCCGGGCGACGGATCGGCTAAAACCGGACCCATGAGCCAGGACGACGCAGGCCCGCGCGGGCAATTGACGGTGCGCACCATCGCCATGCACGCCGACACCAACGCCAACGACGACATTTTCGGCGGCTGGGTGCTCTCCCAGATGGACCTCGCCGGTGGGATCGCCGCGCGCGAGCGCGCGCAGGGGCGCGTCGTCACCGTGGCGCTGGACGCGATGCAGTTCATCCGGCCCGTGCATGTGGGGGACGTGCTGTGCGTCTATACGCGCATCGAGGCCGTGGGCCGCACGTCGATGAAAATCCCGGTCGAGGCCTGGGCGCAGCGGTTCGACAAGCCTGTGACCGAAAAGGTGACGGACGCGGTCTTCACCTTCGTCGCGATCGACGCGAACGGGCGCCCGCGCGCGGTGCCTGCGTGAGCGCGGCCCTGCTGACGACCCTGCGCGACCTCTATGAGGCCGACATGCAGCGCGGGCGACGTTTCCGCTACGCGCTTCTGCTGTTCGACGCGGCCACGGTGGCCTTCATCATCGCCACCTCCTTCATGGAGCGCAATGCGCTGATCGAGGCGCTCGACATGTTCGTGGGCCTGTTCGTGCTCGCCGATTTCTGCGCGCGCATGGCGATCAGCCGCGAGCGCGGGCGCGAGCTGCTGCATCCGGCGACCTGGGCGGACATTGTCGCCATCATCTCCTTTCTAGCGCCGCTGACCAGCGAGGGCGCGGCTTTCCTGCGCATCCTGCGCACGCTGCGGCTTCTGCACGCCTATCAGCTGATCACGCGGCTGCGCGCGGATTTCGGATTCTTCCGGCGCAACGAGGAAGTCATCATCGCGGTCGTCCATCTGGCGGTGTTCATCTTCATCATGACGGGCGTCGTCTATGAGACGCAGCACAAGGCGAGCCCGCACATCAACAATTACGTGGACGCGCTCTATTTCACCGTGACGACGCTCACCACCACGGGCTTCGGCGACATCACGCTGCAAGGCACGTCTGGCCGATTATTGTCGGTCGTGGTGATGATCGCCGGCGTCACGCTGTTCCTGCGCCTCGCGCAGGTGCTGTTCCGCCCCAACAAGGTGCGTTTTCCCTGCCCGCAATGCGGGCTTCAGCGCCACGAGCCTGACGCCGTGCATTGCAAGTCCTGCGGCATCGTCCTGAACATTCCCGACGAGGGCCATTAGCGGGCGGGCGCGCGCGTCCAGATCTCCACGCCCTGCGCGGTCTGCGCGGCGGGTGCGTAATCCGCCATGGCGCGCGCGATGACGGGATGGGCGAGATAGACCTCGCGCCAGGGCCCGCGCTCGACCAGAACCGCGTCCGGGCGCCCGCGCGCCATGTCGGCGGCGAAACGCGCAGCGTCGGCCGCGACATGCGCCGCGAGCCGCGCCCGCAGCGCCTCGTCGCGCGCATGCTGGAGCCGCTCATGAGAGAACCACATGAGCCACAGCGCGCCCGGGCCGCCGATCCATGCGCCCTGCGCCTCGCGCGCGAGCGAATGGCCGACGTCGAAGTTCGGGCTGAGCGCGATCAGGCGCGGATGCGCGGGCGCGACGGCGGCGAGGGCGGCGGCCGCATCGGCGTGGGGCGCGAAGCCCGTCAGCTTCAACGACAGGCCGAGCGACACGGGCGCGGCGAGCGCAGCCGGCGCAAGGACGAACAGCGCAAACGCGCGCAGGCGCGCGACGCGCGGGCGACGCAGCGCGCGCAGGCCAAAGGCGAGCGCGGCGAAAAGCGCAAGGGCGAGCCCCGGCGTGGCGTGGTTCACCCAGCCCTTGCCCTGCGCCAGATAGGCGAGTTGAAAGCCAAGCGCCGCCAGGGCCGGCGCGAGCGCGGCGGGATGGCGCGCCTGCGCGCCGCCGAGCGCGAACAGGGCGGCGAGCACGAGCGCGGACAACACGAAAGCGCCCTGCGCGACAAGCTGCGCGAACGGCAGGCGCACGGGCGCGTAAGCATCCGTCAGCGCGGGCGCGAGCGCGAGATAATCGGCGAGAAACGGCAGGCAGGCGAGCGCCAGCGCGCAGGCGCCGGCGCAAAGCCCCGCAAGCTCAGGCGCGAAGGCGCGCAGGGCCTGCGCTGCGCCCGCTGCGCGCGCGTGCGGCCACAGGCAGCCGGCGAGAGGCAAAGCGAGAGCGAGCGCGAAATGCGGCTTGAACGCAGGCGCGAGGCTCGCCAACGCGCCCGCGCACAGCGCGCATGCGGCGCCGGGATCGCGCCCGAGCGCGCGCAGGGACAGCGCGCAGAGAAAGGGCGCGAGGGCGAGCAAGGCCAGATGCTCGCGCTGCGCGAAGGAGAAGCCGGGGGCCAGCACGAAGCAGAAGAGCGCGGCGTTGCGCGCAAGCCCCGCCTGCAGCGCGCTTGCGCCCCCATGCGCCAGCATGCGCGCGCCCAGCGCCAGCGCGCCAAAGGCGAAGGCGAAAACGAAGGCGTGGGCGAAAGCCTCCAGCCCGCCGCCGAACCAGCGCGCGGCGAAAACCGCCGGCGCGTGGAAGAAGACGGCCGGCGGCGGATTGGATTCGATCACGTCCACATAAAGCCGTTCGCCATTGAGCGCGCGCTCGGCGACGGTGAGCAGCCAGGAGACGTCGCAGACGGCGCGCCCCAGCGCCTGCAGCAGGACGCTCGCGCCGAAAAGCGCGCCGCCAAGCGGCCAACCGGCCGCCAGCCGCAGGAGGCGCGCGCGCCCGGCATGGCGCGGGGGATGGAAAAGGGACATGGACGAACGGCCTGTAGCGGAAAAAAACCTTGCGGCCCGGCGGGCTGAAAGGGCCAGCATGGCGCGACAAGGTTGAGGATTGATTGCCCGTTTCCTCGCCCGTTTCCTTGCCTGTTTCCTGCGTTTGGCGCCGCAGCGGGAATCGTCGATACTGCGGCCATGGTCGATCGCACGGATAATGTCGCCGAAATCAGCGTCAGCGAACTTTCCTCCGCGCTCAAGCGCACGGTGGAGGATCGCTTTGGCCATGTGCGCGTGCGCGGCGAGGTCTCGGGCTGGCGCGGGCCGCATTCGTCCGGCCATTGCTATTTCTGCCTGAAGGACGAAGGCGCGAAGATCGACGCCGTGATGTGGAAGGGCACGTTCCAGCGCCTGCGGGTTCGCCCCGAAGAAGGCATGGAGGTGATCGCCACCGGCAAGCTCACCACTTATCCCGGCAAATCGTCCTATCAGATCGTCATCGACACGATCGAGCCCGCGGGCGTGGGCGCCCTGCTCGCGCAGCTGGAGGAGCGCCGCCGCAGGCTTGCGGCCGAAGGCCTGTTCGACGCCGCCCGCAAGCAATTGCTGCCGCATCTGCCGGGCGTCATCGGCGTCGTCACATCCCCCACGGGCGCGGTGATCCGCGACATCCTACATCGGATCGGCGAGCGCTTTCCGCTGCGTGTCGTCGTCTGGCCGGTGCGCGTGCAGGGCGAGACCAGCGGCGGCGAGGTGGCGCGCGCCATCGCAGGCTTCAACGCCCTGCCAGCGGATGGGCCGATCCCGCGGCCCGACGTCATCATCGTGGCGCGCGGCGGCGGCTCGCTGGAGGATTTGTGGGGTTTTAACGAGGAGGCCGTTGTGCGCGCGGCCGCCGACAGCATGATCCCGCTCGTCGCCGCCGTCGGCCACGAGACCGACTGGACGCTGATCGACCACGCCGCCGACGTGCGCGCGCCAACCCCCACCGCCGCAGCGGAAATCTGCACGCCGGTGCGCGCCGAGCTTCTGGCCGACGTGAACGGCCTGTCGCGCCGCCTCGCCCTGTCGAGCGCGCGCGCGCTCGAGGCGCGGCGCAACGACCTGCGCAGCCTGGCGCGCGCCCTGCCCGCCGCGCCCGACCTTCTCGCCACGCCGCGCCAGCGGCTCGACCGCGCCGGCGAATTGTTGCCCGCGCGCATGGAGGCGGCGCTGAGCTCGCGCGCGCTGCTCCTTGGCAAACTCGCCACGCTCGTCGCGCGCCATTCGCCCCACGCCGAACTCGCGCGCCGGCGCGGCCGGCTCGAACTGCTGGGCGCGCGGCTCACGTCGCGGCGCGCGAATACGGAGCTCGCCCAGCGACGCGCAGCGCTCGAAACGCTGGGCGCGCGGCTGACGTCAGGGCGCGCCCATGCGCTGCGCCGCGAGGCGGACCGGCTCACCGCCGGTCGCCAGCGCATCGCCGCCAGCGGCGAGCGGCTCGCGCGCGCTTTCGCCATCAGCCTCGCCCGCCGCGCGGACGCCGTCGCCAGCGTGGGCAAGCTGCTCGCCTCCTTCGATCACCGCAACGTGCTCGCGCGCGGCTTCGCGCTCGTGCGCGCGGGCTCCGAACAAGGGCCGCTGGTGCGCAGCGCCGCCGCGCTCGTCCCGGGTCAGGCGCTGACGCTCGAATTCGCCGACGGAACCGCGCAGGCGGAGGTCGCCGCCGCATCCGGGGCCGAAGCCAGGCCGCCGGCGCAACCCGCCCGGCCCGTGCGCGCCGCAAGACCCAAAGGCACGGACCCGCAGGGCGGCGGACAGGGCGACCTGTTCTGAACGGCGCCGCAACGGCGGGCGTTGGCGCGCAGGCCCGCACGCCTTACTTTAAGGCTTGAGAGCTTTGGGACGGGATCAGCGCCAGGCGCGCCCCAAGGGGACCAGGTCAGGGAGCAAATCATGGGCATTGGATCGCTGTTCGGATCGTCGGCGAAGGACGCCAAGGGCGAGGGCTTCACGGTGGAGAAGACGCCCGAGGAATGGAAGCGCGACCTCACGGCGGAGCAATATTACGTGCTGCGCGAACACGGCACGGAGCGCGCCGGCACGAGCCCGCTCAACCATGAGAAACGGCCCGGCGCCTTCGCCTGCGCAGGATGCGGGCAAACGCTGTTCGACGCCGCGACGAAATATGAATCCGGCACCGGCTGGCCGAGCTTCTTCGCCCCGCTCGAGGGCGCGGTGGAGACGTCCGAGGACCGCAGTTTCTTCATGACGCGCACGGAAGTGCATTGCAGCCGCTGCGGCGGGCATCTGGGCCACGTCTTTCCTGACGGCCCGCCGCCGACGGGCCTGCGCTATTGCATGAACGGGGTCGCGCTCTCCTTTCAGCCGAAAGGCTGACCCGCCGCGCGCGGGCGGCCCGGCCAAAAGGCGTGACCGCTCCCGGCCTTTGTGCGAGATCAAGGGCTGCGGGCGGGTTTCAGGCTAAGCCCGCGCAGGGTGGGGCATATGCGTATCGCTTTTCTTTCGGACATCCACGGCAATCGGGAGGCGCTCGACGCATGCGTCGCCCATGCGAAGCGTCAGGGCGTGGATCGCTGGGTCGTGCTGGGCGATCTCGTGGGCTATGGCGCCGATCCGGCCTATGTGGTCGACCGCGTGCGCCGGCTCGTGGGCGAGACGGGCGTGGTGGTGAAGGGCAATCATGACGCCGCCGCCGCGGCCGGAGTCGCCGAGAGCATGAACGAATACGCGACCTCCGCCATCACCTGGACCTATGACGAGCTCGACGACGACGCGCGCGACTTCCTGCGCGGCCTGCCCATGCAGGTGGAGGAGGAGGACCGGCTCTACGTCCATTCCGACGCGACCAAGCCCAATGAATGGCGCTATGTGTCGGACGCAGCCTCCGCGGAGCGCTCGCTGCGCGCCACCGACCGTCGCCTCACCTTCTGCGGCCACATCCATATTCCCCAGCTCTATCACATGGCGCCGCAGAAGCCGCCCATGCTCTTCAAGCCCCAGAACGGCGCGCCTGTGCCGCTGGTGGCGAGCCGCAAATGGATGATGGTGCAAGGCGCCGTCGGTCAGCCGCGCGACCGCAATCCGGCCGCCGCCTACGGCCTGCTCGACACGAAGAAGAACGAGATGAGCTATATGCGCGTGCCCTACGACATCGAGACCGCGGCGCGAAAAATCCAGGACGCCGGACTGCCGCAATTGCTTGCGGCGCGTCTTTTCATCGGACGGTGATCATGAACAATATGGACGTCCAGCCAGGCGAGGTGATCGACGGCTATGTGATCGGCGAGAAGCTGCACGTGGGCGGAATGGCGATCATCTTCCTCGCCACGCATCCGGACGTCGAGGGTCCCGTCCTCTTCAAAGTGCCGAAGATTCTCGACGGCGAAGACGCCACGGTGATCGTGGGCTTCGAAATGGAGATGATGATCCTGCCGCGCCTGTCGGGCGTGCATGTGCCCAAGGTCTATGGCGTGGGCGATTTCGCGCGCCGGCCCTATATCGCGATGGAGTTCGTCAAGGGCGAGACGCTTTATCCCACGTTCGAACGCTCGCCGCTGCCGCCGATGGAAGTGGCCGCCATCGGCCAGAAGGTCGCAACCGCGCTCATCGATCTGCACAAGCAGAAGGTGATCCACCACGACATCAAGCCCTCCAACATCATGATCCGCGACAGCGGCGAGGCTTGCTTCATCGACTTCGGCCTCTCGCGCCATCGCGACATGCCTGACCTTCTGGAGGCGGAGTTCCAACTGCCGATGGGCACTGCGCCCTATATCTCACCCGAACAGGTGCGGCAGAACCGTTCCGATCCGCGCTCCGACATCTTCTCGCTGGGCGTGCTGCTTTATCATCTGGCCACTGGCGAGCGCCCGTTCGGCGCGCCGCGCTCGCAGCAGGCGCTCAAGACGCGCCTGTGGCGCGATCCCGTGCCGCCGCGGCGCATCCGCAAGGACATTCCGCCATGGCTGCAGGAGATCATCCTGCGCTGTCTCGAGGCCGATCCCGCCAAGCGTTATCAGACGCCCGCGCGCCTCGCCTTCGCTCTGCAAAACCCTGACGCCGTGCATCTCACGGAGCGCGCCGAGAAATTGCGCCGCGACAGCCTGCCCACGGCCCTGCGCCGCTGGCTGCGCGTGCGCGCGCTGCCGCCGCCTGAACCGCAGGCCTATGCGCCGGAATCGGGCGCCATCGTCCTGGTGGCGGTCGATCTGTCCGAAGAACTCGAATATCTCGCCGAGGCGGTGCGCGCGCAGACCGAGCGCGTGCTCGCCTCCGCCGGCGACGTGCGCCTGGCCTGCGTGAACGTGCTGAAGCTGAGCGCGGTGTTCGTGCACGATCCGTTCGACTCGGAGGGGCGCAACATCCATGTGCAGCGCCTCGTGGAGCTGAAGGACTGGGCGCGCCCGCTGGGCATGGCGACCGAGAAAATCAGCTTCCATGTGCTCGAACACATGGACCCTGCGGAAGCCCTGCTGGAATTCGCCGAGAAGAACCACGCCGACCAGATCATCATGGGGGCGCGCGGCCAGTCGCAGGTGCGCCGCTTCCTCGGCAGCGTGTCTTCGGAAGTGGCCGCGCGCGCGCCCTGCACCGTCACGCTGGTGCGCCGCCCCGCGCCCTCCTCCGAAAAGGAAGCCGCCAGCGCGGCCTGAGCGGGCCGGCTTGCGTTTCCCGCACGCGCGCCTCTATGGTGCGCCAACAGGAAGCAGACACATGAACCGCATCGACCAGACGCCCGCGCCAGGCGCCCCGGAGGCGCAGGTGCAATTTCTCGACGGCGACTTCCGCGTGCTGCGGCCGGGCGCCTTCGTGCGCTGCGCCGTGACTGGCGATCCGATCCCGCTCGAGGAATTGCGCTACTGGGACGTGGACCTGCAGGAGGCCTATCGCGATCCGCAGGCCAAACTCACGCGGCTCGGCGTGAAGGTGTCGCTCTAAACGGACCGCGCTGACCGGACCGCGCGCGTCCCGCTCCAACTGGACCGCGCGCGTCCCCGCGCGCTTTCTTCGCGATGATCCTAATGCGCGCGAGGACGCGCGCGGTCCACAAGTGGCGCGCGGTCCACATCCGCATCGACCAGCTTGTCCTCGCTCACGAAGAATTAGGCGCTGACCGGACCGCGCGCGTCCGGCGCTAACTGGACCGCGCGCGTCCCCGCGCGCTTTCTTTTCGATAAATGTCATGCGCGCGAGGACGCGCGCGGTCCACAAGTGGCGCGGTCCACGAGTGGCGCGGTCCACAGAGACGCGACCCGTCTGATCACTCAGCGGCCCAGAACCTCCAGCACCGCATCGACCAGCTTGTCCTCGCTCACGGAGAATTGCGCGCGCTGACGCAGTTCGAGGTAATCGGCTCGGTCCTTGGTCGCTGCGGCGAGTTCGGCGCCCAGCGCAAGGTCGCGGATCGTCACCTCGCCCTTCTCGCGCTCGTTCGAACCCTGAATGACAGCGCAGGGCGAATGACGACGGTCGGCGTATTTCAGCTGCGCGTTCATGCCGGCGGAGCCGAGATACATTTCCGCGCGCACGCCGGCCGCGCGCAGGCGCGCGACGAATCCCTGGTAGCGGGCGACCTGATCCTTGTCCATGACGAGCACGACGACAGGTCCGCGCAACGCATCCGCATCGAGAATGGGCGACTTGATCGCCTGCAGCGCCGCGAGCAGACGCGACACGCCCACCGAGAAACCCGTCGCAGGCACGGGCTCGCCGCGAAAGCGCGCAACGAGGCCGTCATAACGTCCGCCGCCGCCCACCGAGCCGAAGCGCACGGGCCGGCCCGCTTCGTCCTTCGCCTCAAACAGCAGCTCCGCCTCGTAGACGGGGCCGGTGTAATATTCGAGGCCGCGCACCACGGCGGGATCAATGATCACGCGGCCGTCGCCATAGCCTGCGGCCGCGCATAAATCCGCGATCTCGCGCAATTCGCGCACGCCTTCCTGTCCGCGCTCGGAGGAGCCGACCGCATCGCCCAGACGCGCGACCGTGGCGCCATTGTCGCCCGCGCGCGCCTGCGTGAAGGCGATGATGCGCTCGATGGCGGACGACGCGAGATCGGCGCCCTTGGTGAAATCGCCGGACTCGTCCTTGCGGCCGGGGCCCAGCAACATGCGCACGCCCTCGACGCCAAGGCGATCGAGCTTGTCGATCGCGCGCAGCACGATCAGGCGCTGCGCGGCGCGCCCCTCGCCCGCAAGGCCCGCAGCCTCCAGCACGCCGTCGAGCACTTTGCGGTTGTTCACCTTGATCACGTAATCGCCGCGCCCGACGCCCAGTCGCTCGAGCGTGTCGGCGGCCATCATGCAGATCTCCGCGTCCGCAGCCACGCTCGCCGAGCCCACCGTGTCGGCGTCGAACTGCATGAACTGGCGGAAGCGGCCGGGGCCGGGCTTTTCGTTGCGGAAGACATAGCCCGCGCGATAGCTGCGATAAGGTTTGGGAATGCGATCGTAATTCTCGGCCACGTAACGCGCGAGCGGCGCGGTCAGGTCATAGCGCAGCGAGAGCCATTGCTCGTCGTCGTCCTGGAAGGAGAACACGCCCTCATTGGGGCGGTCGAGGTCGGGCAGGAATTTGCCGAGCGCCTCGGTGTATTCGATGAACGGCGTCTCCACCGCCTCGAATCCGTAAAGCTCATAGGTCTCGCGGATCGCCTGCATCATGCGGTTGGTCGCGGCGATCTCGGCGGGGCCGCGATCGGCGAGGCCGCGCGGCAGGCGCGCCTTCACGGACGGCTTCTTGTCTTCGGAATCGGTCATGGATGGCGGGGCCCTGGACGACCGGGCGCTCACGGGCGCCGGTCAATTGGCGCGTCTTGTAGGCGCGCCTCCCGCGCGGAGCAAGGGCGGGCGGCTCAGCGCCCGCCGATGGCGCAGGCGCCGCCGGTCTTGCGCACCTTCTCGCAGATTTCGCCGGCCGCCTCCTCCGTGAGCCCGGCCACGCGCACCCGCCAGCTGTCGTCGGCGGCGCGCGCATAGGTAAGCCGGCGCCCGCCCAGATGCGCCCCATACTTGCCCTGGAGGGCGTTGATCTGCGCGGCGACGGATTTCTGGTCGGGGAAGCGGTCGAAATAGACGGCCCAGGCAGCGCCCGCGCCGCCACGCCGCAAGGCTGGCTCAGCCTGCTGGGCCTGCTGGGATTGCTGACCCTGCGGGGCTTGCTGGGACTGCTGACCCTGCGGGGCTTGCTGACCCTGCGGGGCTTGCTGACCCTGCGGGGCTTGCTGACCCTGCGGGGCTTGCGGCGCGGCCTCGGGCCTCTGCTGGGGCGTCGCCCGCGCCTCCGTCTTCGGCTCCGCCCGCAGATTGGCGGGGCGGGCGGGAGGCGTCGGGGCCAGCGCGCCGGTCTCGGGATCGACGCGGGCGAGGCGGGGCGCCGGCGCGGGAATGGGCGCAGGCTCGGGAACGGGCGTCGCGAGCCGGGGCGCGACCGCGGCGAAGGCGAGGCCCGGCGGCTGATCGGCTATGGGGGCGGCCGGCGTCACGCCGCCCGTGGCGGCCACAGGCGCGGCGGCAAGGGCGCCTGCGGGCACGGAGGCCCGCATGGCAGTCGGAGCGGTCGCGGCAGCCGGAGCGGGCGCGGGAGCCGGAACGGGAGCCGCCGCCGGCCTCGGCCGCGAGGCCTGCTGCTGGGCTTGCTGCGCGACGGCGGCCGGGGACGGCGCGCTCGCCTCAACCGCCGATCCAAAGCGCAGGATCACCGCCACGAGGCCGAGCAGGATGATGATGGCGGAGGAAAGGAGCACCACCAGCAGATCGCCGGGCTTGCGCTGGACCCGGCGCGAACGAGGCAGCCAGGCGACGGTTTTCGTCTCGCCGGGAGCCTGCCTGGCTGAAATTGCGGATGGGGGAAAATCGGACGCCGGCGCGACGGCGATGCGCGAACGATTGAGCCTCATGTCGTCACTCTCCGAGCCGCTCCCCGGCGCGCCCCTCGCTGAAGCCGGGTTCTGGCCCACGAATGTGGCGACACAAGGTTCGGGAGAGGGTGCATGCATGTTCTTTCAGTCTAGATCAAGCCTGATCCGCCCGGCGCGCGGCGGGCGGCCCCGCGTTGACGGAGCCCTGCCGGAACGGCTAGGGTCGCGCCGCCTCACGAGGATTCGGAATGCGTTCACCTCTTTGGGCCGCGACGGTCGGAGCGCTCGCTCTCGCCGGCTGCGCCCCGGTCGGACAATCAGGCAAGCCGCAAGCCTCGCTCGCAGGCGCCGCTGCGCCGCAGGAATCTGTGGACGGTCTGGCGGACGCCGCCGGCGTGCAGGCCTATGCGCCCTTCGACGAAGCGGCGCCTGACGCCCGCAAGCCCGCCGCCTTCGCCAGCCTGTTCGCAGGCGCAGCCCGCGAGCCCGCCCTCGACCCCGCCCCGCCCGGAGACTTCGCCCCGCCCGCTCAGGCGCCGCTGCCCGTCGCGCGGCCCGATTTCGGCGACCGTCCAACGCAGGCCGCAAGCCAGTCCCCCGCGCCCACGACGCGCGAGGGCGCGGAGGCGCGCTCCCTCGCCGCCTATGAGCGCCGCGCCGCAGGCGTGCCCGACGACGACGAGGACGAACCCGACATCACGCCCGTTCCCCCGGGCTCCATGTCGCCCTTCGGCGCCGCGCCGAGCCGCGTCGCCCTCGCCGGCCCCTTCATCCTGCAAGGCGCGCTGCACAGCGGCGCGAAGATCGGCCCGAGCAGCAACGGCCTGTCGCTCGTGGAGCCGCCGCGCCGCTGGCGCGCGGCTTATGACACCGTGAACGTGAGCTGCTTCCCAGCCGGCCTGCGCGCCGCGCTCGACCAGATCGCCACCCATTTCGGATCGGAAGTGCTCGTCACCTCCGGCGCGCGCGATAAGGGCCGCCGCGGCTCGCTGCATCGCAGCTGCAAGGCGGCCGACATCCGCGTGGCCGGCGTCACGCCCGCCGACGTCGCCGCCTATGCGCGCACAGTGCCCGGCCTCAACGGCGTGGGCACCTATCGCTGGGTCTCCGTGACCCATATCGACGTGCGCGACGAGCGTTTCGCCTGGCGCTGGTGAGCGCCTCCCAAGCGCTTCGACTTCCCCGCGCGGCCTGCTAGTCTGCCCCTCGCAAAAACACACAGGGCAAAACGCGAGGGAGGATCTATGTCGCGCACGCCGCAAAACATTCGCCGCATCGTCACCGGCCACGACAAGAACGGATCGGCGAAAGTCATCATCGACGCAGACGCGCAGAACACGCGCACGGGCTCCTCGCCCGGCCAGTTCACGACGCTGATGTGGTGCACCGATTCCATGCCCGCCACGATGCCGCTGGGCGAGGATGCGGAGGACATGGGCGCGCGCAAGCTCGGCACCTATCCCCCCGTCAACGGCACGCGCTTCATGATCGCGGAATATCCGCCCGGCAATCATCCGCGCATGCACCGCACCGAGACGATCGACTACATCATCGTGCTCGACGGCGAGATCGACATGGAGCTGGACGAAGGACGCATGGTGAGCATGAAGCGCGGCGACGTGATGATCCAGCGCGGCACCTATCACGCATGGATCAACCACGGGCCTGACGTCTGCCGCATGGCATTCGTGCTGATCGACGCTGAGCCGCTTGGGATCGGAAAGCCTGTCGCGCGCGGCGGAATCGTCGGCGACGACCACAAGTGAGCGCAGGCCGTCGCCGCGCGCTCACCAGGGCAGAAGATGCATCATGCGCTCGGTGATCGCCGCGCCGAACAGGATGAGCCCCACGTTCCAGGCGACGCCGATGATCGCGAAGAAGACGCCTGCGATGATCGCAAGCCCGTCGCGCTCCAAAAGGCCGAAGGCGAAGACGACGATGGCGAAGGCGGGGCCCTGATTGCCAAAAGGAATCGGCAGGACAAGGGTGACGCCCAGAATGAAAATGAGGATGGCGACGATGACGGTCGCCATCCGATCCGTCAGCGCGAGCAGGCGCGGACGCAGCACGCCGTCGAGCCGCGACATGAACCCGTCGAGCCGCTCCACGGTGGACTCCACCGCCTTGCGCGGCAGCGAACGCCGGCGCAGGAAATCAGGCAAGGCGAGCGACTGGCGCCCCGCCGCCATTTGCAGCGCGACGATGGACAGCGCCGTGCCGAACACGAAGCCCGTCGGCAGCGCAGGCACGGGGATGAACGCTGGAAGGGCGAGCAGAAGCAGAACGAGCCCCTGCCCCGAGCGGCCGAGCGCGTCGACGAGTTGGCCCAGCGTCAGCCGCTCGCCCTCAATGGCCGCGATCGCGCCGCGCAGGGCGCGGCTCGTCTGACCGCGCGGCCAGGGGTCGCCGGCGCCGGCGCCCTTGCCGGCCGGGTCGTCGCGAAAATCGTGCTCGGGACCGGCTTCCTGTCGCAAAATCACCTCCGGGCGGGACTAAACGTCACGCTCATGTTACGCGCCCGCAGCCGGGCTGGATCCGCGCTCGCCTCAAAGTGGAGACCTTACCCGCCCGGATCAAGGCGCGCCCATTCACCCTGACCCCGGAAAGCTGTCGATCCTGTGGCGAGCCCTTGCTAAAGAGGGGCGATTCCGGGGCCTGCGCCCCGCAGCGGGCGTTTGAGAGGAAGACGAGATGTCGGACAGGAGCGGGCGAGGCCTTGAGGCGCTGATCGCCCATCTCGTCGAACAGGGCTACGCGCGGGCGGAGCCCGACGTGCTGCAGCCGGCGCCGGTCTTCCTCGACCTCGCGGGCGAAGACATTCGCGGCCGCCTCTACATCACCTCCGACGCTTCGGGCGCGGAATTCTGCCTGCGGCCGGAATACACGATCCCCGTCTGCCGCGATTACCTCGCGAGCGCAAAGGCGGGCGAGCCCGCGGCCTATTCCTACCTCGGCAAGGTGTTCCGCTATCGCCCCGGCGGCGCGGGCGAATTCACGCAGGCCGGGCTTGAGAGTTTCGGCCGCACGGATCGGCAGGCCGCCGACGCGGAGATCCTGGCGCTTGCGCTGGAGGCCGCGCAGGTCGGCGGCGCGGGCGCGCTCGACGTGCGCTTCGGCGACGCGGGCCTGTTCACGCGCCTGCTCGCCGCGCTCGATCTGCCCGCCGTCTGGCTGCGGCGCATCCGTCGCGCCCATGCGCGCGGACAATCGCTCGCAGACCTGCTCGCCGCGCGCACGAATGCGGCGAGCGGCGATCACTCAGGCGTGCTGGCCGCGCTCGAAGGCGTGGACCGCGCCGGCGCGCGCGCGCTGGTGGAGGATCTGCTCTCCATCGCCGGGATCTCCTCGGTGGGCGGACGCAGCGCCGCTGAAATCGCCGAGCGCTTTCTCGAACAGGCCTCGCTGCAAGGCGGCGCGGGCTTCTCGCGCGAGAAACAGGCGGTGATCGAAGCCTGGCTCGCGATCGAAGGCGAGCCGGACGCAGCCTGCGCCCGCATGCGCGCGCTGGCGACGGACGCGAAGATCGACGCCGACGCCACGCTCGACGCATTCGAGGAGCGCCTCGGCTTCATGGCCGCGCGCGGGCTCGACGTCGCCGCCATGCGCTTCTCCGCGCGTTTCGCGCGCGATCTTGATTATTACACCGGCTTCCTCTTCGAAGCGCATGACCCCATGCGCAGCGATGGGCGCCCCGTCGTCGGCGGAGGCCGCTACGACGGGCTCGCGCGCACGCTGGGGGCCGGCGCAGACATCCCCGCGGTCGGCGCCGCCATCTGGTGCGAACGCCTGACCGACCCCGCAGCAGGAGCCGCAGAATGAGCGCCGCCGCAACGCAGGAGCCGCTGGTTCTCGCAGTTCCCTCCAAGGGCCGCCTGCAGGAGAACGCCTTCGCCTTTTTCGCGCGCGCGGGCCTCACCTTCGTGCAGGGACGCGGCGCGCGCGACTATCGCGGCGTGCTGAAGGAGATCCCCGGCGTGGAGGTGGCCTTCCTCTCCGCCTCCGAAATCGTCTCGCAGCTCGCCTCCGGCGCAGCCCATCTGGGCGTGACGGGCGAAGACCTCGTGCGCGAGAGCGTGGCGGATGCGGACGCGCGCATGACGCTGCTCACGCCGCTGGGCTTCGGCCACGCCAATGTCGTCGTCGCCGTGCCGCAGGCCTGGATCGACGTGCGCACCATGGCGGACCTTGAGGACGTGGCCGCGGCCTATCGCGCGCGACGCGGCGAGCGCATGCGGGTCGCGACCAAATATGTGAACACCACGCGCCGCTTCTTCGCGCAGACGGGCGTGACCGACTATCGCATCGTGGAATCGCTGGGCGCCACCGAAGGCGCGCCCGCCGCCGGACAGGCGGAGCTGATCGTCGACATCACCACCACGGGCGCCACGCTGAAGGCGAACGCGCTCAAAGTGCTCGACGACGGCGTGATCCTGTGCTCGCAGGCCAATCTCGTCGCCTCGCGCGGGGCGGCCTGGGACGTGCGCACGCTCGGCCTCGCCCGCGCCATTCTCTCGCGCATCGCCGCCGAGGAAGAAGCCCGCGCCAGCCGCGAAGTGCGCGCCTTCGCGCCCGGCGACCGCGCGCGGCTCGCCCTTGAGGCGCAGGCGCAATTCGGCGCGCGCGCGCTGCTGGGCGACAGCCGCGAAAGCCTCTCCCTCGTCTGCCCTGCGGACAAGGTGGCGCCCCTCGCCGACTGGCTGATCGGCAAAGGCGCCGAACATGTGGTGGTGAGCGCGCCCGACTATGTGTTCAGCGCGGCCAATCCGCTCTACCAGAGGCTCGTCGACAGCCTGCGCTGACGAACGTCCCGCGGAACGCAAATCGATCTCGCGCATTAAGGGCGATGAGAGGGCGCGCTGCGCTCCCTCGAACGATCGGCGCTCCAGCCCCTGCGTGCGATCGTCTTTTCAGGCTCCGTCAGCGATGACGGGGCCTGTTTTTTCAGGACGCTTTCGCAAAGACCGCGCGCGGCGTGAACAGACCCGCCTCGCCCGGGCTCATGTCCACATGGGCGTCGTGGAACTCATGCAGCGTGGCGCGGTGGCCGATGGAGACGATCGTCGCCTGCGGCAGCTCGCGGCGCAGCATGCGGTAGATGTCCGCCTCCAGCGCCTCGTCGAGCGCGGACGTCGCCTCGTCAAGGAACAGCCAGTCGGGACGATCGAGCAAGGCGCGCGCGATGGCGAGACGCTGCTGTTCGCCTCCTGACAGGCGCTGGCTCCAGGCCTCCTCCGCGTCAAGCTGCGCGACGAAAGGCGCGAGCCGCGCAAGCTCCAGCGCGCGCACGAGCGCAGCCTCGTCATAGGCGCCGGCAAGCGCGGGATAGGTGACCGCCGTGCGCAGCGAGCCGGAGGGAATATAGGGGCGCTGCGGCAGCAGCATGATGCGCGCGCCCTGCGGCGTCTCGATCGCGCCTTCGCCGAACGGCCACACGCCGGCCAGCGCGCGGAACAGGGTGGACTTGCCGGACCCGGACGGGCCGGTGACGAGCGTCGCGCGGCCGGCTTCGAAGGACAGTTCGGGCGCGCTGACGATGCGCCGTCCGTCAGGCAGGAAGAGCGTGAGGTCGCGCAGGATCACGTCGCGGCCGGATGCGGGCGCGTGGACGATGCGCGGCGCGGAGGAGCCGAGCGCGCGGGCGCGCTCAATGGCGTCGCCGAAGGTCGTGAGACGATCGACGACGGCCTTGTAGCTCGCCAGCGACTGGTAGCGCGCGATGAAGAAGGTGAGCGCGCCCTCGACCCGCGCGAAGGCGCCGGCGGTCTGCGTCATCACGCCCAGAGTGATCTTGTTGGTGAAGTAATAGGGCGCGACGACGATGTAGGGGATGACGACGTTGGCCTGAAAGAAGCTCTGGGTGAACGTGGTGAGCTTCAGATTGCGCGAGAGCAGCGCGTAGAAGTTCGACACGATGGAGGAGAAGCGCCGGCCCAGGATCTGCCGCTCCGCCGCCTCGCCGCGCAACAGCGCGACCTGTTCTGAATATTCGCGCAGGCGCGCCAGCGAGAAGCGGAAATCGGCCTCGTAGCGTTCTTGCTGGAAGTCGAGGCGCACAAGCGGCCGGCCGATCAGATGGGTGAGCCACGTGCCCACGGCCGCATAGAGCAGCGCCACCCAGAACAGGAAGCCCGGCACGACGATATCCGTGCCCGGCAGCACGAATTGCGCCGGGATCGACCACAGGATGATGGAGAAGGATACGAGATTGCTCAACGTGGAGAGCACGCTCACCGAATAGGAATAGGTGAGGTTGAGATAGCTGCGCACGTCTTCCGCGATGCGCTGGTCGGGGTTGTCGGCGCCGTCGCCGACGAGGTTCATGCGGTAGAGCCCGCCGTGGGAGAGCCAGGCGGCCGCATAGCGCTCGGTCAGCCAGTCGCGCCAGCGGATCTTCAGCACGTTCTCAAGCAGCATCTCGACGAGCATCGAGACCACATAGACCGCCGCCCAGAAGCAGAAGACATAGACGAGCAATTGCCAGAAGGCGGATTCGTTCTTGGTCTGGATCGCGTCGAAGAAATCGCGATTGAAGAACGACAGGCGGACGCTGATGCCCACCTGCGCCTGATTGAGCACGACAAGCGCCATGATGAGGCCCTTGCCGAGGCCGGCCTCCGAGACGCGAAGGCGGCCGAAGCGGCCGAGATCGATCTCGCGCCGCTCGCCGGCTTCGAAATAAGGGTCGGCGAGGCGGGTGATCTGGCGGATCACGGGAATGTAGGAGATCAGGACGACGATGACGCCGAAAGCGGCGAGCGTGCCGGGCAGGCTCGCGGGCGGGCGCATGTCGTTGAGGGCGGCCGGCCACAGGCCGAGCTGGGCGGCGGCGAGCACGACCGCCACAACGGCGAACTCGACCGCGAAGACCACCGAGAAAATGCGCAGGAAGGCGGAGATCGCAGCCGCGCGCCATGTGGCGACCGCAAGCGCCGCGCCCGAGACGGCCACGCCAAGCAGGCCGGGATCGACAGGCAGGCCCATGAAGGAGCCGCCCCCCTTCACGAACGCAGCGGCGAGACACACGAAAGCGGACGCGGCCACCAGCGCCGTGTAAAGGATCATGGGTGCAATCTCATGTTCGACGCCGCAACGCCGGGAAAATGCGGATCAGCGATTGGACAGCGCCACCATGGCGCTTTTGGGTTCAGCCGACGTCTCGCGCAATTCATCGGCGTCGGGCCCCGGATCCGCCTCGCCGTTAATGGCGGCGACGAGCCGAGGAGAAGGCTTGAAGGTGAGCACACGGCGCGCGGTGATTGGATATTCGCGGCCGGTCTTGGGATTGCGACCGACGCGCGGCCGCTTGGAGCGAACCTGAAACGTGCCGAAGGCGCGCAGTTTCACGGCTTCGCCGCGCTCAAGCGCGGCGCAAATTTCTTCGAGCGCGGTCTCGACGATGTTCTTAGCTTCAACACGGGAAAGCCCCGGGCCCGCCACATAGACCGCGTGCAGGAGGTCCTGCCGGGTGAGCGTTCTGTTCGTCATTTCTCGCCGCCCTCAGCACACGCGAATGGAATGACCCGCGCGTCGCCTCAAGCCCCCTCTGTTTAGGACGGCGCTTTTTCAGCGCACGCGACACAATCGCGACGCCGCAGCCCCAACCCCGCCCTTTTACTGGCAAATTCAACGCCTTTAGACAAGCGGCGTCAAAAGGAAAATGCTCAGGCTTGACCTGCGAAAGACGCCGTTTAAGCCCATTTTCTTATAAGAGACGCCACCCGTGCGCCCAACGACGCGCCTGGAGCGCGCGGCAAAGGCGCCGCCTGAAAAAAACCCGCACCGAACGCATTCGATGCGGGTCTTCGCGTTAGCGTCAGCGGAGCCGCGCGAACGCGGCTCCTGCATTCGAAGCGAATGGACTTCTTAGAAATCCATTCCGCCCATGCCGCCGGGGCCGCCCATCGGCATGGCGGGCGCGTCCTTCTTCGGCTTGTCGGCGATCATGGCCTCGGTGGTGACGAGCAGGCCGGACACGGAAGCCGCGTCCTGCAGAGCCGTGCGCACCACCTTGGCCGGGTCCACGATGCCGGACTTGATCATGTCGACGAATTCTTCGGTCTGAGCGTTGAAGCCGAAGGTCTCCGAAGACGCGTTGTCGGTGATCTTGCCGACCACGATCGAGCCTTCCACGCCGGCGTTTTCGGCGATCTGGCGGATCGGGGCCTCAAGCGCCTTCAGGACGATGTTGATGCCGGCCTGAACGTCGGCGTTGGCGTTCTTGAGCTTGCCGACCGCGCCGCGGGCGCGCAGGAGCGCGGTGCCGCCGCCGGGAACGATGCCCTCTTCCACCGCAGCGCGAGTGGCGTTGAGCGCGTCGTCCACGCGGTCCTTCTTCTCCTTGACCTCGACTTCGGTCGCGCCGCCGACGCGGATCACCGCGACGCCGCCCGCGAGCTTGGCGAGACGCTCCTGGAGCTTCTCACGGTCGTAGTCGGAGGTGGTCTCCTCGATCTGAGCCTTGATCTGGGCGACGCGGCCCTCGATGTCGGCCTTGGAGCCGGCTCCGTCGACGATCGTGGTGTTCTCCTTGTCGATGCGCACCTTCTTGGCGCGGCCGAGCATGTGGAGCGACACGTTCTCGAGCTTGATGCCGAGGTCTTCGGCGATCATCTGGCCGCCGGTGAGGATCGCGATGTCCTCGAGCATCGCCTTACGGCGATCGCCGAAGCCCGGCGCCTTCACGGCCGCGACCTTCAGGCCGCCGCGCAGCTTGTTCACCACGAGCGTGGCGAGCGCCTCGCCCTCAACGTCTTCCGCCACGATCAGCAGCGGCTTGCCGGTCTGCACCACCGCCTCGAGGACGGGGAGCATCGCCTGCAGCGAGGAGAGCTTCTTCTCGTGAATGAGGATGAAGGGGTCGTCGAGCTCGGCGACCATCTTCTCCGCATTCGTGATGAAATAGGGAGACAGGTAGCCGCGATCGAACTGCATGCCCTCGACGACGTCGAGCTCGGTCTCGAGGCTCTTGGCCTCCTCGACCGTGATCACGCCCTCGTTGCCGACCTTCTGCATCGCCTTGGCGATCATCTCGCCGATCGAGCTGTCGCCGTTGGCCGAAATGGTGCCGACCTGCGCGACTTCGTCGGAGGAGGCGATCTTCTTGGCGCGGGCCTTGATGTCCTTCACGGCTTCAGAGACCGCGAGGTCGATGCCGCGCTTCAGATCCATCGGGTTCATGCCGGCGGCGACGTATTTGGCGCCTTCCTTCACGATGGCCTGGGCGAGAACGGTCGCCGTGGTGGTGCCGTCGCCGGCCGTGTCGTTGGTCTTCGACGCGACCTCGCGCACCATCTGGGCGCCCATGTTCTCGAACTTGTCCTCAAGCTCGATCTCCTTGGCGACGGTGACGCCGTCCTTGGTGATGCGGGGAGCGCCGAACGACTTGTCGATGACGACGTTGCGGCCCTTCGGGCCGAGCGTCACCTTGACGGCGTTGGCGAGGACGTCGACGCCGCGCAGCATTTTCTCGCGGGCGTCAGACGAAAAACGAACGTCTTTGGCTGCCATGTTTCAATCTCCTGAAAAGGTGTCGGTGAGAAGCGAGAAAGGGGCGCGGCCTTAGCCGACGACGCCCATGATGTCGCTTTCCTTCATGATCAGGAGCTCCTGACCGTCGATCTTCACTTCCGTGCCGGACCACTTGCCGAAAAGGATGCGGTCGCCGGCCTTCACGTCCAGCGGCACGAGCTTGCCGGACTCGTCGCGCGCGCCGGGGCCCACCGCAACGACTTCGCCCTCCTGGGGCTTTTCCTTGGCGGAGTCCGGAATGATGATGCCGCCCTTGGTCTTTTCCTCGCCTTCGAGGCGCTTGACGACCACGCGGTCATGCAGGGGACGAAACTTCATGTGCTCGTTTCCTGTGTTGGCGGACCTCTTGGCGGCCATCAGCCGGCCGCAAGGTCCCCGATCGGGTTAACCATTGTTAGCACTCCCCAAAGGAGAGTGCCACGCGAGGCGAGATAGGCGCGCCCCCGCCGGGAGTCAAGACAAGGGCATGAACGCAACCGGAGGGGGCCGCGCCCGCCCGCTCGCGAGGCTCAGGTGGGCGCCCGGCGGCGGCGGCGCAAGGGCCCACACCCGTACCCGCCCCCGCCCAGGAGGGCTCCCCGCAGCTCATCTCTTGAGCTACGCCTCAGGCGCGGGCGCGCCGGCCCCGGTCGTCCCCGGCGTACGTTCGGGCGCGCGCGCCTCAGCGCGCTGCGCGGCGGGCTTGTCGTGGCGGGCGAGATTGAAGGCGGAGTTCACGAGCGCGATGTGGGACAGCGCCTGCGGAAAATTGCCGAGGAACAGGCCGGCGCGCGGATCGTATTCCTCCGCCATCAGGCCGACGTCGTTGCAGGCGACGGCGACGAGCCGCTCAAACAGCGCGCGCGCCTCCGCGATGCGCCCCGCGAGCACGTAATTGTCGACGAGCCAGAACGAACAGGGGAGAAAGACGCCCTCGTCGCCGCGCAAGCCGTCGTCGGTCTCCGTCGTGTCGTAACGCCGCACGAAACCGTCGCGCATGAGGCGGCGCTCGATCGCGGCCACCGTGCCGCGCATGCGCGGATCGTCCGCGCTGATGAAACCCACGAGCGGCAGCAGCAGCACGCTCGCATCCAGCGCCTGCGAGCCATAGGATTGAACGAAGGCGCCGAGGCGCTCATTGAACCCATGCGCGAGAATGTCGGCGCGCACGTCATCGCGGCGCGCGCGCAAGGCGCCCAGATCGCCGCGCACGCCGAACTTCTCGACTGATTTCACAGCGCGGTCGTAGGCCGCCCAGACGAGCGCCTTGGATGAGGTGAAATGGCGCAAGGGCCCGCGCACCTCCCAGATGCCCGCATCAGGCTGGCGCCAGACCTGATCGAGACGCTCCAGCAGCGCATGCTGCAGGCTCCAGTCCACGTCATGGGCTGGCAGGCCGCCGCTGCGCGCCTGATAGAGGCAGTCCATCACCTCACCGAACACGTCGAGCTGCAATTGCGCGCTCGCCGCATTGCCAATGCGCACCGGACGCGAGCCGCGATAGCCCGCAAGCCAGGGAACGCTCCATTCAGGCAGCCGCCGCTCGCCGGCGAGCCCATACATGATCTGCGCCTGCGCAGGATCGCCCGCAGCCGCGCGGAACAGCCAGTCGCGCCAGGCCGCGGCCTCGTCGAAATAGCCGGCGTTCATCAGCGCGAGCAGCGTGAACGTGGCGTCGCGCAGCCAGCAATAGCGATAGTCCCAATTGCGTTCGCCGCCGATCTCCTCGGGCAAGGAGGCCGTGGGCGCCGCGACGATGCCGCCGGTGGGCTCATAGGTGAGCGCCTTGAGAACGATCAGCGAGCGGCGCACCAGCTCGGTGTAAGGCCCCGCCGCATGGCAGCGTCCGCTCCAGGCGCGCCACCAGGCGAGCGTGTGGTCGAGCGCGGGGCGCGCCGGCTCGAAAGGCGGCGGCGGGAGATGCGAAGGCCCCCAGGCCAGATCGAACACGGTCTCCTCGCCCGCGCGCGCCACGAAATGCGCGCAATGGGTGAAGCCCCTCGGCTCAAGCGGCGCGGAAGCGCGCAGCGTCACGCAATCGGGCCCCGCGATGGCGCGCAACGCCCCGCCTTCCATGCGATTGATCCATGGAACAGCGCGCCCGTAGTCGAAGCGCAACGCCAGCTCCGCGCAGAAGGCGACCGCTCCGCGCAGCCCGCGCACGATGCGGATGAGATCCGAATTCGCGCCGCGCAGCGGCATGAAGTCGATAACCTGCGCTTCGCCGTCCGCCGTGGTCCATGTGGTTTCCAGAACAAGAGCGCCTTCGACATAGCGCCGCCGCATGCGCGCCTGCGGATCCTGCGGGCGCAGCAGAAAACGCCCGTTGCCCGCATCGCCCAGAAGCGCGGCGAAACAGGCCGGGCTGTCGAAACGCGGCCAGCACAGCCAGTCGATCGACCCCTCGCGGGAGACGAGCGCTGCGGTCTGGCAATCGCCGATCATCGCGTAATCGGCGATGGGCGCGGGGGAGCGGGGATGAAGCGTCACCCGCCGTCAACGCCGCATAAGGCGCAAGGTTGCGCCCGCGCTTCCAGCGCATTGACGCATGCGCCCCCGGGCCTATTGTGCGCGGCTTAAGAGAACGCTCAAGAGACCGCACATGAAGATCCAAGCCGCCGTTTTCCGCGACGACCTGCTGAAGCCGAAGATCGAAACGCTCGAGCTGCAAGGCCCCGCCGCCGGCGAGGTTCTCGTGCGCATCGTGGCCACGGGCGTGTGCCATAGTGACATGAAGTCGGGCGGGCCGGGCTCGCCCGCGCCGCGCCCCGTGGTGCTCGGCCATGAAGGCGCAGGCGTGGTGCAGGCGGCAGGCGCAGGCGTGACGAAAGTGAGCCCCGGCGACCATGTGGTGCTGACGTTCGGATCCTGCGGCCATTGCCGCTCATGCCAGGAGGCGGAACCCGCCTATTGCTGGCATCAATTCCCCCTCACCTTCGCCTGCACGCGCCCCGACGGCTCGCATTATCTGACCGATGAGGCGGGACGCCCCGTGCATGGGGATTTCTTCACGCAATCCTCCTTCGCGACCCACGCCATCGCGCGCGAGCGCAATGTGGTGAAAGTGCGCAAGGACGCGCCGCTTGAACTGCTCGGCCCGCTGGGCTGCGGCGTGCAGACGGGCGCAGGCGCCGTGCTCAACGATTTCCGCCTGAAGCCCGGGCGCTCCCTCGCCGTGTTCGGAACCGGCGCGCTCGGACTGTCGGCGATCATGGCGGCGCGGCTCGCAGGCGCGGGGCGCATCATCGCCATCGACCGCCATCCCGCGCGCCTTGCGCTCGCGCTCGAACTGGGCGCCGACGCAGGCATCGCCGCCGGCGCCGACCCCGTGGCCGAGGACGTTTTGCGCGCCGCGCCCGGCGGCGTCGATTATGCGCTCGACACGACCGGCGCGCTCGACGTGATGCGTCAGGCGGTGGCGGTGCTGGCGCCGCGCGGCGAATGCGGTTTCGTGACGAGCCCGTGGGACGGATCTGAAATGTCGCTGTCGGTGCGCCACCTCCTGCTCGGCCGCAAAGTGCGCGGCGTGATCGAGGGCAACAGCAACCCCGACGTGTTCATTCCCCAGCTCGTCGATTTCTTCATGGACGGCCGCTTCCCCTTCGACCGGCTCGTGACCTTCTATCCCTTCACGGAGATCGAGAAGGCGTTTCACGACAGCGAGAGCGGCGCGACGGTGAAGCCGATCCTGCGCATCGGCGCGCTCTAGGGCTGCGCTACTTTTCCATCGACGATGTGCACGCGCCGGTCGGCCTTCGCCGCCAGTTCGAGATCATGCGTGACGATGACTATCGCCTTGCGGCTGGCGGGCGAGGACGCGTCCACGATACCGCGCATGATGGAGAGCACCTGCGCGCTCGACTGGGTGTCGAGATTGCCGGTCGGCTCGTCAGCGAGAATGACAAGCGGCTCGTTGGCGAGCGCGCGCGCGATAGCGACGCGCTGACGCTGCCCGCCCGACATCTGGTCGGGCCGCTTGTGGGCGTGGTCGGCTAGGCCGAGCGAAGCGAGAATGCCGAACGCGCGCTGGCGCATGGCGTCTTCCGCAAGCCGGCCCAGCGCGCGCATGGGCAGCATGACGTTCTCCAGCGCGCTGAACTCGGGCAGCAGAAAGTGGAACTGGAACACAAAGCCCAGCTCCGACAGGCGCAGGCGCGCGCGCGCCTCTTCATCCAGCCCCTTCGTGCTGCGCCCGGCCACGAGCACGTCGCCGGAGGTCGGCGCGTCGAGCAGGCCCAGAAGATAGAGAAGCGAGGATTTGCCCGAACCCGACGGGCCGGTGATCGCGACGAATTCACCCGGCGCGACCGTGAAGTCGACGCCGGCGACAAGCGTCGTCGGCTGCTCGCCCTCGATGACGCGCGTGACGGCGCGGGCCTCCAGAAGCGCGCTCATGACGCGCCCCGGATGATGTCGACGGGCTGGACGGCGGCCGCCTTGCGCGCGGGGAAATAACCGGCGACCGCGGAGGCCGCCAGCGCCACCGCGCCGGCGATCAGATAATGCAGCGGCGAATACAGGATCGGCAGGCGCGTGGCGTCCATGAAAGGCGATTTGAACTCGACCTGCCCCATGGCCCATGAAAGGACGAAGCCGAGCGCCCAGCCCACGACAAGGCCAAGGACGCCGATGATAAGCCCTTCGAGCACGAAGATCCGTCGCACCATATGCGCCGGCATGCCGATGGATTTCATGATCGCGATGTCGCGCGTCTTTTCGTGGGTGATGGTGGAGATGATGTTGTAGGTGCCGAAGGAGGCCACAAGAAGAATGGCGCCGACCACGGCGAACATGATGAAATTGCGGATCTGGAACGCGGCGAGAAGATCCTCGTTGGCCTCGAGCCAGGACACCGCTTTATAGCCGGTCTCGCGCTCCACGCGCATGGCGACGTCGCGCGCGTCCATGGCGTCGAGCGTCTTGATGCGGATCTCGTTCACAAGGCCTGTCTGGCCTGCAAGAATCTGCGCGGTTTTAAGAAGCGTGTAGGACTGGGTCTCGTCGATCTGGTTCACGCCCGAATGGGAGAGCGCGACCACATTGGCCGACAGCGTGCGCCCCGCGCCGCCCACCAGCGTGATGGAATTGCCGACGCGCGCGCCGATCTTGCGCGCAAGCCCGTCGCCCAGAATGATGGCGTTCGACGTCTTATAGAGATCGTCGAGCGAGCCCTTCACAACATGGTTCGCAAGTTTCGAAACATTGGACTCGCGTCTGGGATCAACGCCGATCACGCTCGCCGCCGTGTCGCGGCCCGCGAAGCGCAGCACGGCCTTCGACTGCACGGAGGGCGCGACGGCGCCGGGCGACCAGGCTTCAATGCCGGCCATGATCGCATAAGGATTCTTGATGCCAGGCCGCGTCGCCGGGGTGGAGAGGCCGCGCAACTCCACCATGTCGTAGAGCGCCTCGGCGGGCTGACGCGGCGGATCGCGCCGCTGGTCGCTCACTGAGACATGCGGCAAGGCGTCCACCAATTGCGTCACGAAATCGCGCTGGGAGCCTTCCATCAGCGCCGCCATCATCACGGAAAAGCCGACGCCCGTGGCGACGCCAACGATGCCCACGAGCGTCTGGCGCGCACGCGCGCGCACATGGGTGAGCGCGATGCTGACGATGAGGCTCATGACGCTCCACTCATGACGCTCGCCTCATTGGTTCCGCCTCATTGGTCCCGCCTCGTGGGTTCCGCCTATGGCGTGGCCTCGGGCGCCACGCGCACCCGCATGCCGTCCCGCAGATTCGCGCGCGCCGGGCTCGCCACGCGCTCCCCCTCCTTCAAGCCCTCGACGATCTCAACCATGCGCACGCCGCGCAGGCCGACGCGCACGTTGCGCCGCGCGAGCGCGCCGTCCGCCACGACGAAAACGGCGTTGTCGAGCAGAGCCTCGGCGGGAAGCAACAATGCGTCCGCCTTCTCCTGCGTGACGATGTTGGCCTCCACGCTCATGCCGATCATGAGCGGGCTTTCCGCCGGCAGATCGAGATAGACGCGGAAGGTCTTGGTGGCGGGATCGCCCTTGGGCGTGATCTCGGAGACCTGCGCCGCAAGGCTTTCCGAGCGGAATCCTTCCGCGCGCAGCATCGCTTTCTGCCCCGCTTTCACGCGCGGCACGTCCTCCTCGTTGACGTCGGAGACGATGCGCAGGGGCTTTGGCTGGCCGACCCAGAACAACACGTCGTTCGCCCCCGTGCCGGCGATCTCGCCCACTTCGCCGTCACGGCGCAGGACGACGCCCTCCATCGGCGCGCGCAGGACGAGGTCGTCGATGCGCTCGCGCTGGGCGAGGATGCGCGCCTGGAACTCGCGCAATTGCGTTTCAGTCTGGTCGAGCAGCGTTTGCGGCGCGGCGGCCCGCGCGACCAGACCTTCGATGCGTTTCACATCGGCGGCGAGGCGCGCGCGGCGCGCCTCCAGCTCGGCGAGCGCGGCCCGCTCCTGCGAATCGTCAAGCCTTGCGAGGACGTCGCCCGCCTTCACGCGCTTGCCCTCGCAATCGCATAATTCGACGATGCGCTTGCGCTGCAGGGAGACGACCTTGGCCCAGCGCACCGGCTCGACCGCGCCCGTCGCATAGACGATCTCCGCCGCCGAACCGCGTCGCGCGGCGGCGACCCCCACCTGCGGCGCGAAACCGCCCGTCGCGACCCAGGCGACGGCGCCGGCGGCGAGCGCCGCCAAAACGAGCAAAACGACTGCGCGACGCGCGGAAAAAGACGACGGGGACATGAGTTTTTTCTAACACACATGCGCCGCGCCGTCTTGCGACAGGTCAAGCCCTGGCCTCAGCGACCCGCCTGCTCCCAGCTCAGGCAATTGCCGTCCGGATCGACGAGGGCGAAGCGGCGCACGCCCCAGGGCGTGTCCGCGGGCGCGGTGAGGCGAGGAAATCCATCCTGCGGAATGCCAAGCCGCGACCACCTGCGCCAAAGAGCGTCGGCGTCGGGCACGCGCATATGCGCAAGCGCGCTCGAGCGCGCGGGCTCAAGATCAGGCCAGGCGAAAAAGTGCAGCTCCACCCCGCCGGCCCGCAGCACGAGATAATCGGCCGCAGTCTCGCCTTCGGCGAAGAAGCCGAGCCGCGCATAGAAGAAACGCGCGCGATTGAGACAGCGCGCGGGCAGGACGGGAATGGCGCGCTCTTGCTCGTCGCGCTCTTGCGCGGCGTGCTCTTGCGCGGGCGCGAAAGACGCATGACAGGCCCGATCACGCGGGCGCCGGAGCCCGGCGCGCGCTTGCGACGAATCCACTCTGGCTTGCAAAACCCTGAGCCCCGGCCCCCGCCCCGCTCACGCCCTTGCGGGCGTCTCCATGCAGGCAGGATGGCGCGGCAATGCGCCCAATCTTTGGCGGCGCGGCCGCGGGCTCACTTCTTCTTTTTGCGAAACAGCCATGCGCCCCAGATGGCGCCGGCGGCGATGAGCGCGTATTCCCAAACCTCGAGGCCCATGATCTGCGTTTCCTCTCCGGCGGTGAGGCTGTGGTGCGGACGGCGGGGATCGAACCCGCACGGGAAGTCCCGAGGGATTTTAAGTCCCTTGCGTCTACCAGTTTCGCCACGTCCGCGACGCCTCAGCAATATCGTCGGCGCGGGGCGCGCACAAGCTGCAGACGCAGGATCGCAAGCTCAGGGCAGCAGGCGACGAGGCTGGCCGCGGCCGTCGGCGTAGCCATAGATCCAGTCCATGCGGCTCATCATCGCCTCGCCCGAGAGCCCGCGCATCACGAGGTCGCGGGCGAGCGCGAAGGGGCCGGACATGTGGTAGACCGCGCCCTGCCTGCGCGAGGCGATGGCGACGTCGGTGGTGCGGGGAATGCGCTCGGCCTCGTAATCGGCGACGGCGGCGGGCACGTCCGCGCCCCGACGCGCGAGCGCGCGCACGAGCGCGGCCGCATCCTCGATGGCGAGCGCGGAGCCCTGCGCCAGAAAGGGCAGGATGGGATGCGCCGCGTCTCCCAGAAGCACGACGCGCCCGTCGAGACTCCAGCGCGGCGCGGGGGGACGCTCGAACAGCGGCCAGCGGCGCCATGAGGGCGCGAGCGCCACGAGTTCGCGCGCCTCGCTGCGCCAGCCCGAGAGCGCGGCGCGCAAGGCGCGCGGATCGGTTTCGCCTGCGCGCCAGGGATCGGCGCGCTCATCGTCGCGCCAGTCGTCCTCGATGATCACGACCATGTTGATGAGATCGCCCGACCGCAGCGGGTAATGCACCATATGCGCGCGCGGCCCGAGCCACAGATTGGTCTCCATGGCGAGCGCGCCCGCCGGCGCATCGCGCCCCGACGCCAGCGCGCGCCATGCGGTGCGGCCGGAATAGATCGGCCGGTCGGACAGGCCAAGGCCGAGACGTTCGCGCAAGGCGGAGCGAAGCCCGTCCGCGCCCACGAGCAGATCGCCGCGCAGGCGCAGATGCTCGCCCCGTCCCCCGCCCATGCGCACGCCCGCCTCGACGCCGTCAGGCAGGACCGCGAAGCCGAGCGTCTCGCAATCGGTGCGCAGGTCCACGCCCGCCGCGCGGCAGGCCTCGAGAAGGGCGCGCTGGAGATCCGCGCGATGGATGACGAGATGGGGCGCGCCCCAGCGCACGTCGGCGAGCGCGCCGAGCGGCATGCGCATGAGCAGCGCGCCGTTGCGGCCGTTGCGCACGCGCAGCGCGTCAGGCGCGAGCGCATGGGGCAGGCAGGCGTCGAGCGCGCCGAACGCGCGCAGCACGCGGGTGGCGTTGGGCGAGAGCTGTATGCCGGCGCCCACTTCATCGAGCGCAGGCGCGCGTTCAAGAACCGTGACGCGCAGCCCCGCGCGCGCAAGCCCCAGCGCCGCCGCAAGGCCGCCGACGCCAGCTCCCGAAACGATGACGTGGAGAGGTTCGCTCACGCGCGCGCCATCCGCTCAGGCGGCGGCCGGCGCCGTCCATTCGCACTCGGCCGGAGAGGCGTGCGCGCCCAGCGACGCGTCGAACGAATAGCGCGTCGAGCAATAGGGGCAGATGGTCTCCGTGTCGGAGCCCATGTCGATGAAGATGTGAGGATGATCGAACGGCGGCAGCGCGCCGATGCACATGAACTCCTTCACGCCCACGCGCACGACGGGCGCGCCCGGCTGATTGTGGAAATGCGGCGTGGAATGATCGGAGGCCATGTCGAAAACCCTTTATCGGACGGGCGCACCATAAGGGAGGCGCGCGCGTTTGGGTAGGGGCCTGCCGCCCCGCCGAAAGGCTAGACCGGGCGGGCGGGCGCGCCGTCCCCGCTCTCCTCGCCCACGACCTGCGCAGGCTCGAACTCCCGCGCCACGCCGCAGAACTCGCAGGTCACGCCGATCCGGCCGTTCTCGCCCACCATGTCGCGGCGGTCCTGCGCGGAAAACCCCTTCAGCATGCGCTCCACCCCCTCCCGCGAACAGCGGCAGGCGTGGCGCAGGGGGCCGGCCTCATAGACCGTCACGCCCCGCTCGTGGAACAGGCGGTAGAGCAGGCGCTCGCTGGAGAGCGCGGGATCGACCAGCTCATGGTCCTCCACCGTGCCCGCGAGCGCGCGCGCCTCCGACCAGGCGTCGTCTTCAGCGAAATCCTGCTCCGGCGCGCCGGCGGGCGCATCGCCCGGATCGAGGTCGGCCATTCTGCGCCGCTCGGGCGAGTCCGGCAGGAATTGCGCGATCAGCCCGCCCGCACGCCAGCGCGGGCCCGGCGCCCCGCCGGTGACGAGTTCGGCCACCGCCAGCCGCACCAGCGTGGGGATCTGCTCGGAGCGCAGGAAATATTCATGCGCCGCCGCCTCCAGCCCCTGACCCTGCAAGGCGACCACGCCCTGATAGCGCGACATGTCCGCGCCCTGATCGATGGTGAAGGCGAGATGGCCCCGGCCCAGAAGGTCCGCCGCGGACACCGCGCCGTCGGCCTGCGCCTGCGCGAGCCTGTCGGCGTCAAAGCGCGCGAAGGCGCGCAGCCGGTCGGGCGCATCGAAATCCACGACGAGCATGTCGATCACGCCGTCGCTGCGCGTCTGCAGCTGAAAGCGCCCCTCGAACTTCAGCGAGGTTCCAAGCAGCGCGGTCAGCGCCGCCGCCTCGCCCACCACGCGCGCCACGGGCGCAGGATAACCGTGATTGGCGAGCAGCACGTCGAGCGCCGGGCCCAGCCGCACAAGGCGGCCGCGCACGTCGAGCGGGATCACCGCGAAAGGAATGACGAGATCATCGCCGCCGGCGTCCGAGACCGGCCGCGAGGCCTGCGCATTGTCGCTCATCTGCTTCGAATCCTCGACTGCGCCGCCTCACAGGGCGGCGAAGGAATCCGGCGCCATCGACCAGCACAGCACGCCTTTTTGCGCATGCAGCCGGTTCTCAGCCTCGTCGAACACCACGGAATTGGGGCCGTCCATCACCTCGTCGGTGACTTCCTCGCCGCGATGGGCGGGCAGGCAATGCATGAACAGCGCGTCGCGGGCGGCGGCGCCCATCAGTTTGGCGTTCACCTGAAACGGCGAGAGCAGGTTGTGGCGCCGGCGCGCCTCCTCCTCGTCGCCCATCGACACCCAGCAATCGGTCACGACCGCATGCGCGCCGTCAACCGCCTCGAACGGATCATTGGTGAGCGTGAGGCTGACGCCCTCGCGCTTCGCCCAGTCCACGATGGCCGAACCCGGCGCGAGCTCCGCGGGCGTGGCCACGCGCATTGCGAAATCGAAACGCTGCGCGGCGTGGATCCAGCTCGCCAGCACATTGTTGCTGTCGCCGGTCCAGGCGATCGTGCGCCCCTTGATGGAGCCGCGATGCTCCTCGAAGGTCATCACGTCCGCCATGATCTGGCAGGGGTGGCTGCGCTTGGTGAGGCCGTTGATGACGGGCATGGACGCATTGGCGGCGAGTTCGCGCAGATCCTCATGGTCGAGGATGCGGATCATCACGCCGTCGACGAAACGCGAGAGCACGCGCGCAGTGTCGGCGATCGACTCGCCGCGGCCGAGCTGCATTTCCGCGCCCGTGAGCATGATGCTCTCGCCGCCCAGCTCGCGCACGCCCACGTCGAAGGAGACGCGGGTGCGGGTGGAGGGCTTGTCGAACACCATCGCGAGGACCTTGCCCTCCAGCGGGCGCACGTCCGAGCGCACGCCCTTGCGGCGACGCGCCTTGATGCGCTTGGCGGCCTCGAGGATGGCGCGCAGTTCGCGCGCGTCCACCTCGGTGAGGTCGAGAAAATGGCGGGGCGTGGGGCGGGCGGTCATGCGGAGGCTCCGGCCTGCGTCTTCTGCGCGGCTTCAAGCGCCGCGCACGTCCTGTCGAGCCGCTCGAGCGCTTCGTCCATCTCCGCGTCCGTGACGGTGAGCGGAGGCAGAAGCCGCACCACATTGTCGCCGGCGGGGATCACCAGAATGCGCTGCGCGCGCGCAGCCACGGCGAAATCGACGTTGGGCGCATGCAGGCGCAGGCCCAGCATCAGGCCCTCGCCGCGCACTTCGGCGATGATGGAGGGGCGCCGGTCCATCAGCGCCGCGAGCTTTTGCTTCAGCCGCAGGCCGGCGTCGCTGACGCGCGCAAGAAAGCCCGGCTCCAGGATCAGGTCGAGCGCGGCGGCGCCCACCGCCGTGGCGAGCGGATTGCCGCCATAGGTCGTGCCGTGCGTGCCCGCGACCATGCCGCGGCCGGCCTCGCGCGTGCACAGGAAGGCGCCCAGCGGAAAGCCGCCGCCGATGCCCTTGGCCACGGCCATCACGTCAGGCTTCACGCCCACGAGCTCATGGGCGAACAGCTTGCCGGTGCGCCCCATGCCGCATTGCACTTCATCGAGCACGAGCAGCAAGCCATGGGCGTCGCAAATCTCACGCAGACCGCGCAGGAAGCCCGCCGGCGGCACGCGTATGCCGCCCTCGCCCTGAATAGGCTCGACGAGCACGCCCGCCGTCGCAGGCCCGATGGCGCGCTTCACGGCCTCAAGGTCGCCGAAGGGGACATGGTCGAACCCGTCCACCTTGGGGCCGAAGCCCTCGATATATTTCGGATTGCCGCCGGCCGCGATCGTGGCGAGCGTGCGGCCATGGAAAGCGCCCTCGAAAGCGATCAGCCGGAAGCGCTCCGGCTGGCCGCCGGCCGCGTGATATTTGCGCGCGGTCTTGATGGCGCCCTCCAGCGCCTCGGCGCCGGAATTGGTGAAGAACACATAATCGGCGAACGTGGCGTCAACGAGCTTGCGCCCCAGCGCCTCCGCCTCGGGAATGCGGAACAGGTTCGACACATGCCAGAGCTTGCGCCCCTGTTCGATCAGCGCCTCGACGAGACGCGGATGCGAATGGCCGAGCGCAAGCACGGCGATGCCGGCGCCGAAATCGAGATAGCGATCGCCGTTCTCCGCCACGAGCCACACGCCCTCGCCGCGCACGAAGGCGACGTCCGCGCGCGCATAGGTCGGCAGGAGCGGCGAAGAAGAATTGGCGGCGGGCGTCTCGGGCATGGCTGGCACAGGCTTGAGCGAAACGTTGGGGGCCTGCGCGATGCGCGTGGCCCAAAATCAAACTGCCGCCTCGCGGGCGGCAGGTCGAACGCCAGACTCTTAGAATTTTCCGGCGGAACGGTCAAATGAGGCGTGAACGCGAGCCCGGCGCGAAAGAAGGCGCGCGGCGCGCACCCCATCGTCAACGCATGCGCGACGGCGCGCCTCAATAATGACTCAAGAGTCAGCCCTTTTGCGGACGCGAACGCGCATGAGCGCGCAAGATGCGCGCGCCGGCTCTCAAATGGCTTGGGGAAAACATGGGTTTTCCCCGGCGGCGCCGGCCGGCGAGCCTTGCGTGCGATTCAACGGCTAGTGTAGTTTCCCGCTCGTCCACTACGACATTTCGTGCGGCGGACTTTCAAAACGAGTTTCCCACGCGTTCAACGACGCCGGCGAAGCCGGCGAAGCGGCGCGTTTGGATTCCCGGATCGGATGCTTGAGGAGGGCGTATGTCCTGGACCGATGAACGAGTCGATCTCCTGCGCAAATTGTGGTCGGAGGGCCTGAGCGCCAGCCAGATCGCTGCGGAGCTCGCCAATGGCATCACCCGCAACGCCGTCATCGGAAAAGTCCACCGCCTCGGCCTGTCGGGCCGCGTCAAGACCGTCGCGCCGGCCGCCGCGCGTCCGCGCGTGCAGGCGCCGCGGGCCGCCAAGCCGACCACGCAACGCGCCACCACCGTTGTGCGCGGAAACACCGCGCTGGTGATGGAGGCGCGCGCCTATGAGGCGCCCGCGCCGCGTCCGGTGGAGGACGTGGTGATCCCGATCTCCGAGCGCGTGACCATTATGGAATTGCGCGAGGCGATGTGCCGCTGGCCGCTGGGCGATCCTTCCACGCCGGAGTTCCGCTATTGCGGTTCGCGCTCAGACGTCGGCGCTTCCTATTGCTCGCATCACGCGCGCATGGCCTACCAGCCCGCGCAGGACCGTCGCCGCGAGCGCCGCGCCCAGCGCCCCAACTAATTCGCCCTTCCGGCGTCGCCGCGCAGGCCGCGCGTCACGCTGAGAGCGGAATGAGCGCGCGGAACGTCGCGCCTGCGCCCGGCTCGCTTTCAATCGTCAGGCGCCCGCCATGGCGCACCACAATGTGCTTGACGATGGCGAGGCCCAGACCCGTGCCGCCCTTGGCGCGGCTCGTCGCCGCATCCGCCCGATAGAAGCGCTCCGTCAGCCGCGGCAGATGTTCGCGCGCCACCCCCGGCCCCTGATCGCTCACCGCGAAGACCGCATCGCCGCCCTGCCGCGCGACTTCGACGCGCACGCGCGCGCCCTCGCCCGGCTGCGCGCCGTATTTGATCGCGTTCTCGACGAGATTCTCAGCCACGCGGAACAATTCGTCCGCATCGCCGCGCACGACCACGTCCTGCGCGAGCGCAAGGTCGAGCCGCGCGCCATCCTCCCGCGCAAGCGCGTCGAGCGAGCCTGCGACGCGGCGCGCGACGTCGGCGAGATCGACGCGCTCGGTGGGGCGCACATGCTCCCTCTGCTCGATGCGCGAGAGCGACAAAAGATCGTCGATGAGACGCGACATGCGGCGCGCCTGTTCAGCCATGATCGGCAGGAAACGGACGCGCGCCTGCGCATCGTCGCGCGCGGGGCCCTGCAGCGTTTCCACGAAGCCGAGCAGGGAGGCGAGCGGCGTGCGCAATTCGTGACTGGCGTTGGCGATGAAATCCGCGCGCATGCGCTCGAGGCGGCGCGGCTCGGTGAGATCGTGGAACGAGAGGACGATCACGAAGGCGCCGGCCAGCGCGACGGGGGCGACGTTCACCTCGAACAACCGTTCGACGGGCACGCGCTCGCTCCAGGTCGCGCGCTCAGGCTCGCCGCCGGCGGCGACGCGGCGCACCGCGTCGATCACCTCGGGCGCGCGCAACGCCATCTGCAGGAAGGCGCCCGTGCGCAGGGCGGGCAAAAGCGCGCGCGCAGCCGCATTGGAGGCGAGGACGCGCTCGTCGGCCTCCACCGCGACGACGGGCGCCGTCAGCGCCTCCGCCAGCGCCGCGAAGGCGGCGCGCTCGACCTCGTCGAGCCGGCGCTGGACGGACTGGCTCATGGCCGGTTTCAGCCGCGACCGAGAAACGGCTGCGCGATGGGCAGAACCGTCGTCTCGAGCAGATTGGTCTCGTCGGGCAGGCTGGCGACGAGCACGGCGACGGCGGCGACTTCAGCGGCCTGCATGGTTTCGACGGCGGGGCGCTTGTGCATGTCGGGCACAAGCTCCGTGGCGGTCGAGCCCGGATGAATGATGGACGCCGTGATCCCGTGCGCGCGCCCGTCAAGGGCGAGCGAGCGCGTGAGCCCGTCGAGCGCGAATTTCGTCGACGTGTAGCCGATCTGGTCGGGGCGCGGCACGCTCGCCGAAATGCTGCCGATGTTGATGATGCGCCCGCGCTTCTGCGGCCGCATGATCTTCAGCGCCTCGCGCGAGCACAGGAAAGCGGAGGTGAGATTGGCGTCCACAATGGCGCGCCAGCGCGCGAGCGACAATTCATGCGTGGGCGTGGGATCGGCGAAGCCGGCGCAATTCACGAGCAGATCGAGGCGCGCGAATTCGTTGTTCACGGCGTGGAACAGGCAGATCACGTCGTCTTCCACCGTGACGTCAGTGCGCACGGCGCGCGCGCGGCCTCCGGCGGCTGCGATGCGCGCTTCAAGCTCTTCGAGCCGGTCCTTGCGCCGCGCCGCGAGAACCACCGCCATGCCCTCGGCCGCAAGGCCTTCCGCGATCGCCGCCCCGATGCCGGAACTGGCGCCCGTCACGACGCCCACGCGTCCGCTCAGCCTGCCCATGGTCTCCTCCGTCCCTTTAATGCCGCTCAGGAAGGCGCGCCGGCGCGCGCATCTTCGGCGCGACGCGCGGGCGCGCCCCATGCGCGCAGTTTCGCGCGCTCTTCTTCGGTGATCTCGGTGAGATTGTTGGGCGGCATCGCGCGCGTGAAGGCGGCCTGCAGGCGCACCTGGTCGCGCCAGCGCTCCACGCGCTCGGGCGTGTCGAGCAGCACGCCCTTGGGCGCGATGGCGACGCCGGGCCATGCGGGCGTATCCGAATGGCACATGGAGCAGCGCGAGACGACGATCTCCGCGACCTCGGCGGGCGCGGCTTTCGCTTTCGCCTGAGCGAGCGCGGACGCCGCAGGCTCGGCGAATCCGAATTTCTCGCGCATGACCGGGCTCGCCGGCAGGCTCGCGGCGATGGCGAGCGCGACCGCGAGGGCCGCCACGATCCACATCCACCAGAAATTCCCCTGCCCCAGATGGCGCAGGTTGTAGAAATGGCGCACGAAAGCGCCCGCCACGAGAATGAGCGCGACGACGGCCACCGCATAGGGGCCCGACCACACAAGCGGATAATGGCCGGAGATCATCAGGAAGACGACCGGCAGCGTCAGGTAATTGTTGTGAGTCGAGCGGATCTTGCCGATCTTGCCGTAGCGCGGGTCCGCCTCCTCGCCCCGCATCAGCGACGCGATCACCTTGCGCTGGTTGGGAATGATCACGAGGAAGACGTTGCCCGTCATGATCGTCGCCATCAGCGCGCCGGTGTGGATGAAGGCGCCGCGCGGCGAGAACACCTGCTGGAAGGCCCAGGCCATCAGCACGATGAAGGCGAAACCCACGGCGGCCAGCGCGGCCGGCTTCTCGCCCAGTTTCGACTTGCACAGCAAGTCATAGACGATCCATCCGACCGCCAGTCCGGCGATGCCGAGGCCTGCGGCGGCCGGCGCGGAAATCGCGCGCACGGCGGGATCGATCAGATAGACGTCGGCGGAGACGTAATAGATCCACACGAGCAGGAAGAAGCCGGAGATCCAGGTCGTGTAGCTCTCCCACTTGTGCCAGATCAGCTCCGGCGGCAGGGCCGCAGGCGCGACCAGATATTTGCGCACGTGGTAGAAGCCGCCGCCATGCACCTCCCAGGCCTCCCCGCCCTTGCCGGCGGGAATGTCGGGCGCGGCTTTCAGGGCCGCGTCGATGTGCATGAAATAGAAGGACGAGCCGATCCACGCCATGGCGGTGACGATGTGGAGCCAGCGCAGCAGCAGGCCCACCCATTCCGTGACGACGCCGTCCACGACAAGCCCGTCCATCGATCACCCCCGTGCGGCCAGAGCCATGCGCCCGCGGGCTCCGCGGCGTCGGCTGTCCGCTCCCTTGTGACGCCGCCCGGACGCCAAGACAAGGGCCGCGCCGACTGCGACGAAAGTCGGAGAAATTTTCTCCCGGACCTGCGCCATTCCGCTAGCAGAGACACCCCGTCGCTCTCTATGTAAGCCTCATATGACACTTTTGTATGATTCCCGTGACGGTAGATTCTCGTGCCGCGCCTTCTGCTTGTGAACAGCTCCTCCCTGTCGCGGCTCGAGCTGGCCGAACGATTGCGCGCCCGCCGGATCCGCGTGACGGAAGCTGACAGCCTCGATGCGGCCATAGAGCTCATCGAGACGATCGGTCCCGACGCCATCCTGACCGAGCGCGAGCTTCGCGACGGGGATTGCTCCAATCTCCTGAGGCTTTACGCCATGCGCCTGCCGGTGGCCGTGATCGTGCGGGACGCTGACCCGCAGACCCGGTGCTGGGCGCTCGCCCTGGGGGCGGACGAAGCGCTCGACTGGCCCATCGACCAGCACGAGCTATTCCTCCGCCTCATGAAGTCGATCCGCCGCCGGCAGGGGCAGGACGGCCTCTTCCTGCGGGCGGGCGGCCTGCGGCTCGACCCGGCGACGCGAGGCGCCGTAGGCGCGGGCATGGAGGGCGCGCGGCTGACCAGCGGCGAGTACGAAGTTCTGCGCCTTCTGGCGGCCAGCGACGGGCGCGTCGTCGCCAGACACCTGATCCATCTCGCCGCCGCAGGCCGGCCGATGCGGGCCGGAAGCCGGGCCGTGGACCTGGCCGTGAGCAAGATCAGGCGCAAACTGCGGGTCATGGCCGCCGCCGCGGGCCTGAGCGAGGCTCCCCGCATCCTGGCGGCGCGGGGCGGCTATTGCCTGCAGCGGTTCGACGAAACCGCCTCGCGGCGCGCCCTCGCAGCGGCCGCCCCCGCCACAGGGGAAAACAGGGGAAACCGCCGGAGCGGCCGTGTCGGCTGAGCGGCGCGTCTGCTAGTTTCCCGGCCATGCTGGAACGCCCGTCCGACCCCGCCCCCGCCGCGCCGGAAAAGCTCGCCGATGCGGCGAAGGCGACGCCGATGATGGCGCAATACATCGAGATCAAGGCGGCCAATCCCGATTGCCTGCTGTTCTACCGGATGGGCGATTTCTACGAATTGTTCTTCGAGGACGCGGAGATCGCCAGCCGCGCGCTCGGCATCGTGCTCACAAAGCGCGGCAAGCATCAGGGCGCCGACATCCCCATGTGCGGCGTGCCCATCGACCGCGCCGACGATTATCTCCAGCGCCTGATCGGCCTCGGCCATCGCGTCGCCGTGTGCGAACAGACCGAAGATCCTGCGGAAGCGCGCAAGCGGGGCGCGAAATCCGTGGTGCGCCGCGAAGTCGTGCGCCTCGTCACGCCCGGCACGATCACGGAGGAGCGCCTGCTCGAACCCGGCCGCGCGAACGCTTTGCTCGCGCTCGCCCGCGTGCGCAGCGGCGAAGACGCATGGACCTTCGGCCTCGCCGCGCTGGACATATCCACGGGCGCGTTCAGCGTGAGCGAATGCGACTTCGCCAGCCTTGGCGCGGAGATCGCGCGCATCGATTCCAGCGAGATCGTCGCGCCCGACGCGTTCGACGAAGATCCCGAGCTACGCCGGCTTCTGACGGATGCGCGTATACCCTTCACCCTGACCGCACGCGCGGGTTCGGACGTGACGGCCGAACGCAGGCTTGCCGATTTTTACGGCGTGCGCACGCTCGACGGATTCGGCGCGCTCACTCGCGCGGAGATCGCCGCAGCGGCCGCAGCCATCGCCTATGTGGAGCGCACGCAAATGCGCGCGCGCCCGCCGCTGGGCCTGCCGCGCCGCCTGCATCGCGGCGCGACGATGGAGATCGACGCGGCCACGCGCGTCAATCTTGAACTCACGCGCACGACAAGCGGCGCGCGCGAAGGCTCGCTGCTCGCCTGCATCGACATGACCGTCACGCCCGCCGGCGGACGGTTGCTCGCCGAGCGCATCGCCGCGCCGCTGACCGAGCGCGCGCGCATCGACGAACGGCTCGACGCGGTGGAGGCGCTGCTCAACGAGTCCGCGCTGCGCGCGGATCTGCGCGCCAGCCTGAAAGGCGCGCCCGACATGGCGCGCGCGCTCTCGCGCCTGGCGCTGGGGCGCGGAGGTCCGCGCGATCTCGCCGCGCTGCGCGACGGGCTCGCCGCATGTCGCGCCGCCGCCCGGCTGATCGAGACGCGCTTCGCAGGCGCCGCCGACGCGCCCAAGGAAATCACGGCCGCCGCAGGCGCGCTTCTGGCTGTGGACCCGACGCTGGAGGACGCGCTTGCGCGCGCGCTCGCCGACGAACTGCCGCTCAACAAGCGCAACGGCGGTTTCGTGCGCGCGGGCTTCCTGCCCGAACTCGATGAGGCGCGCGCCCTGCGCGACGAGAGCCGCCGCGTCGTCGCCTCGCTGCAGGCGCGCTACAGCGAGCTTGCGCAGACGAAACAGATCAAGATCAAGCACAATAATTTTCTCGGCTATTTCATCGAGACCAATCAGGCCAACGGCGAACGCCTGCTGCAGACCCCGTTCAACGCCACCTTCATCCATCGCCAGACCATGGCCGACGCCATGCGCTTCAGCACCAGCGAACTGGGCGAGCTTGAGGCGAAAATCGCCTCCGCCGCCGACCGCGCGATCGCGATGGAGATCGGCGTGTTCGAAGATTTGTGCGCCGCCGCGCAGCGCGCGGACGCGCAGGTGAAGGACGCGGCCAACGCGCTCGCCTGCGTGGACGCGGCCTGCGCGCTCGCCGAACTCGCCGCCCAGCGCGACTGGACGCGCCCGATCGTTGACGACAGCCTCGCCTTCCACATCGAAGGCGGGCGCCACCCGGTGGTGGAGGCGGCCCTGCGGCGCAATGGCGAGGGCTTCGTCGCCAATGATTGCGACCTCACGGGCGAGGACGGCGGCGCGCTCGCCGTGGTGACGGGCCCGAACATGGCGGGCAAATCGACCTATCTGCGCCAGAACGCGCTGATCGCCGCGCTCGCGCAGGCGGGCTCCTTCGTGCCTGCGCGGCGCGCGCATCTTGGAATCGTCGACCGGCTGTTCTCGCGCGTGGGCGCGGCGGATGATCTTGCGCGCGGACGCTCGACCTTCATGGTGGAGATGGTTGAGACCGCCGCCATTCTCAATCAGGCCGGGCCGCGCGCGCTGGTGATCCTCGATGAGATCGGGCGCGGCACGGCGACTTTCGACGGCCTGTCGATCGCCTGGGCGACGGTGGAGCGCCTGCACGAGGCGAACCGCTCGCGCACCTTGTTCGCCACGCATTTCCATGAGCTCACACGGCTCTCCGAACGCCTGCCGCGCCTCGTCAACCTCACCATGCGGGTGACGGAATGGAACGGCGAGGTGGTGTTTCTGCACGAAGTGGCGCGCGGCGCCGCCGACCGCTCCTATGGCATTCAGGTGGCGCGCATCGCGGGCCTGCCGAAGGACGTGGTGGAGCGCGCGCAGACGCTGCTCGCCGAACTGGAGGCTGGCGACCGGCGCAGGCCCATGGCCGAGATCGTCAACGACCTGCCCCTGTTCGCGGCCGCGCCGATCCAGACCGCCGCCAGCGTCGCCGCAAGCCCGCAGGCGAACGCGCTGCGCGAGGCGCTGGAGGCGCTGGACCCCGATGAGATGAGCCCGCGCGACGCGCTCGAGGCGATCTACGCGCTCAAAAAGCGCCTGCGCGAAGGCTGAGCGCGCGCCTTTGCGCTTCCGAAACCTTAATGCGCGAAGCCCCCGCCGCGCGCGGCCGCGTTAAGGACTCCGCGCATGGTTTCGTCCATGCTGACGCCTCGTCAGGGCCTCAGCGCGTCTTGCCATGAATGGATCCACCAAGCTTCTCATCGCATGCGGCGCGATCGCTTTGGCGGCGAGCGCCGCGGTCGCGCGTCTGGACGCGAGCCGCACGGAAAGCGCGCCCGCGACCCGCGCGGCGCAGCCCCCCGCCGCGACGCCGCCCGCAGGCCAGCCGAACGCGCGCGCGCCGGAGCGAGCGGCCGGGCGCACCACTCCTGCGCAGGGGGCCGCCGGGGCGCCTGTCTCGATCCAAGCCGACAGGTTCGGCCAGTTCAGCGCCAATGTGGAGATCGACGGGCGACGGCTGAAAATGCTCGTGGATACGGGCGCGACCTTCCTCTCGCTGAGCCATGACGACGCGGCCTCGATGGGCCTGCGCCCCCTTCCGCATGAATTCACGATGCCGCTCATCACCGCCAGCGGCGAGCTGAAGGCCGCCCGGACGCGGCTGCGCGAAGTGCGGGTGAATGGCGTCGTCGCCTATGACGTGCCCGCCATCGTCATGCCCAAGGGAGCCGGCGCCACAAGCCTGTTGGGCATGAGCTTCCTCTCCAAACTGCGCGGGTTTGAGGTGGCGTCCGGCCAATTGCTGCTCAAACCCTGACCTGCGCCTTGTTTCCGCCGCGCAAGGAGCGCAGACAAGCGCCCGGAAGCGGTTTATTGTCACCGCCCCGAACCAGAGGCCGCCATGTATCCAAAGCCCGTCCCGCAGCTCACGCCCAACACCTACGATTACGAATCCCGTCCGATGGTCAAAGCGACGGGCTTTCGCGAATACGACGCGCGCTGGCTGTTCGAGAAAGAGATCAACCTGATGGGCGTGCAGGCCCTCGGGCTCGGCCTGGGCACGCTGCTGCATGAGATGGGCGTGAAGCCGGAACTGGCGACGGGCCATGATTACCGCTCTTATTCCGCCTCCATCAAATATGCGCTCGTCACCGGCCTGATGGCGGCCGGCGTGAAAGTGCACGACATCGGCCTCGCCATGTCGCCCATGGCCTATTTCGCCCAGTTCGAACTCGACGTGCCCGCCGTCGCCATGGTGACCGCCTCGCACAACGACAATGGCTGGACCGGGGTGAAGATGGGCGCGCAACGCCCTGTGACCTTCGGGCCGGACGAAATGGGCCGTCTGCGCGACATCGTGCTTGAGGGGCGCTTCCGTTACGCGGAAGGCGGCGGCTATCGTTTCGTGGAGAACTTCCCCGCACGCTACATCGCGGACCTGACCAATCGCGCGCCCCTGAAGCGCAAGCTGAAAGTGGTCGCGGCCTGCGGCAATGGCACGGCGGGCGCCTTCGCGCCGCGCATTCTGGAGGCGCTGGGCTGCGAGGTCATTCCGCTCGACGCAGAGCTCGACCACACCTTCCCGCGCTACAATCCCAATCCTGAAGACATGGAAATGCTGCACGCCATGGCCGACAAGGTCCGCGAGACGGGCGCGGACGTGGGGCTGGGTTTCGACGGCGACGGGGACCGCTGCGGCGTGGTGGATGAAAAGGGCCACGAGATCTTCGCCGACAAGATCGGCGTGATGCTGGCGCGCGATCTTGCGAAGCTGCATCCCGGCGCCACGTTCGTGGTGGACGTTAAGTCCACCGGCCTGTTCGCCACCGACCCCGTTCTGCGCAGCCTGAACGTGAAGGCGGATTACTGGAAGACCGGACATTCCTACATCAAGCGCCGCGTGACCGACCTGAAGGCGCTCGCGGGCTTCGAGAAATCAGGCCATTTCTTCTTCAATGCGCCCGTGGGCCGCGGCTATGACGACGGCGTGCTCACCGCCATCCATGTGCTGGAGATGCTCGACCGCAATCCCGGCAAGTCGATGGGCGACCTCTATGCGGATCTGCCCAAGACCTGGGGCTCGCCCACCATGTCGCCCCATTGCGCGGACGAAGTGAAATATCGCATCGTCGATGAGATCACCGAACAGGTGAAAGCGATGCATGCGCGCGGCGAAAAGCTGATCGGACAGTCCATCGTTGACGTGGTGACTGTGAACGGCGTGCGCGTAATGGTGGAAGACGGCACATGGGGCCTCGTGCGCGCCTCCTCCAACAAGCCGGAGCTCGTGGTGGTGGTGGAAAGCCCGGCCGCAGAAACGCGGATGCGCGAAATGTTCGCCGCCGTGGACGCGTTCATCCGTCAGCACAAGGAAGTCGGCGCCTATAATCAAACGATCTGAAGCGTCCTGCGCGGCGAATGCAAACGCTCCGGCCCCGCCGGAGCGTTTCTTTTTGGCCGCCCGCCATGACGCAACAGGAGATTTAACTGGATCGTAACAGCGACGTCCTAGTTTTGAGCTTCAGGACCGCACCCCCAGCTCTGGAGATCGTGTCAAATGAATAAGAAATTCGCCCAATTCCTCGCCGATGAAACCGGTGCGACCGCAATCGAATACGGTCTCATCGCCTCGCTGATCAGCGTCGCGATCATCGCCGCCGCCCTCACGATGGGCACGAAACTCTCCTCGACCTTCACCCGGGTTAGCACGCAGCTGCGCTGACCCGGCTCGCGCGCGAGCCCTGCGCCAAGCGTCGCTCCACAAACAGAAAAACGCCCCGGCATGCCGGGGCGTTTTCTCTTTGGCGGCGATTGCGCGACGGAGACGAAAGCCGCGCCGTCGCTTTACTTGTTCTGCATCATGGAGCCCGACCGAGCCTGGGCCTGGGTGATCGCCTCAGTCAGATGACGCGGAGCGTCGCCAAGGCTGACCACGGGATTGCAGCGGGGCGTGCAATCCCAGGACTCGCGCTCGAGACCGCGCTGAACAACGAGATTCGTCGAAGAGCCGACCACGCGGATCACAGATTCGCCGACCGACTTCCCATCGCGATCGAGCGCAATCATGTTTGTGCGGCCAAACGATTTAGCGGTGAGCACCATCTGATTGGTTTTCTTGATCATCGTGACGTCGGCCACCCCCGGATTGCCGATGATCACCGTCATGGCGTTCTGCGGCAGGCTCAGGATCGTGGCCTTGTCGAGAGTGAGCGTGATCATATCGCCCGAGGATTGCGCGCTCGCCGGGCCGCAGAGCGACGCCGAAGCCGTCACCGCGAGGCAAAGGTTTCTTACATGGGCGAAAAGGATGTCAAAACGCATGGGCGTAATCTCTTTGAGCAACGAGATGAACAAACCGAATGGAGGACACTTTGATCGAAAATGGTGAAGGAAGTTTGAAGGCGAGAAAGCCACGCACCGGGCAAAGAAAGCTTCGCTCAACGTCATCCCATGGACAAAGCAAGGAAAGAAGTCGCCGCAACTTTCCATCAATCAAAATCATAGCAACCCGCGCCAGGGGCCGAACCCAGCTCGAACTTAACCCGATCGTAAGAGGGCGAGGGCTAGTGTTTCCTCACGGCTGACGCAAGCCGTTCAATTGTGTTCTGGAGATTGCATCACATGATCAAGAATTCTTTCGCTCGCTTTATCGCCGACGATTCCGGCGCGACCGCCATCGAATATGGCCTGATCGCTTCTCTGATCAGCGTCGCGATCATCGCCGCCGCCCTCACCATGGGCACCAAGCTGTCCAGCACCTTCACGCAGGTCAGCTCGCAGCTCCGTTGAGCTGATCGACCGGCCAGAGCCGGCCGGCGAGGTTCCAGGAAGGGGCGCGCGGACAAGTCCGCGCGTCCCTTCATCGTTGCGCGCCATCGATTCCCCACCAGGAACATTTCAAATGATCGTCGCGATCGCAGGCCTGACCCTTTTCCCACTGATGATGGCCTATGCGGCCTTTTCCGACATACTGACGATGACGATCCCCAACAAGCTGACGCTTGCTCTTGGGGTCGCCTATTTCGGCATGGCCGCCGCCACGGGCCAACCCCTCGAAACCGTGCTCACGCATGTGGCTTGCGCGGCGACGGTTCTCGCGATCGCCTTCGTCATGTTCTGCATGGGCTGGATGGGCGGCGGGGACGCGAAGCTCGCATCCGCCGTCGCATTGTGGATGGGTTTTCCGCTGAGCGCGGAATATCTGCTCATCGCAAGCTTTTTCGGCGGAGGTTTGACGCTCGCCATTATTCTTGGGCGTAAACAGCCGTTGCCTGCAAGGCTTGTCGGATACGCTTGGATCGAACGCCTCCATAATGAAAAAACCGGTGTGCCATATGGGGTTGCGCTCGCAGCCGCAGGCCTTCTTCTGTATACGGAGACCGGCGTATGGAAGAGTCTCGCGCTCGCATGATCTGCTGAACTGCGAATTCAAGCAGATTGATTAACCTTAATTTGAGCTTTGCCGATCTACACTGATCCACGGTTTGAATCATTTTCAGTTGGATCGTTTTCATGAAGGCCAATCGCAAATTCATTATCGCAGGCGCGGGCGCTTCCGGTCTTCTTGCGCTTCTTCTCATCGCAACCTCGGGATCGCCGCCGGAGGCGCCTCCCCCCGTTTCTGAGGCGCAGGCGCCCAGCCAGCCCGCTCCCCAGCTTGATACGGAAAGCGTGCTCGTCGCGCAAAACGAGATCCCGCTTGGATCCGTCGTCACCGAAAAGGATCTCGTCTGGGTTCAATGGCCCCGGCAATTCGCGGGGCCGGGCTCGGTCCGCATGTCGGAAGATCCCAACGCCATACAGACTTTGCAGGGCAGCGTAGCGCGCCAGTCCTTTTTCCACGGCGAACCTATTCGCCGCGAAAAGCTTGTGAAGGCGGGCAACACCGGCTTCCTGTCCGCGCTTCTGCCACCTGGCCTGCGCGCCATGGCGATCAATATCGATGCGAGCGGCTCCATGACCGCCGGCGGCTTCATATTGCCCAATGATCGTGTCAACGTTCTGCGGGTTATGTCGACCAATGAAGGCGGCGAATCAGAAACCATTCTCACCAACATCCGCGTTCTGGCGATTGGTCAGAACATAGAAGAGAAGAATGGCGAGCGCGTCGTGGTGGGTTCGAACGCGACCCTGGAACTGACGCCCAACCAGGCGGAGATCGTTGCCGCCGCCCAGCGCGGCGGCCAGCTGACCCTGGTTCTGCGGAGCATGTTGGAGATGAACCGCA
>Ga0315903_10000081_pt1 | contig 133805 bp, 140 predicted proteins | sample LakEriMetagenome_7_FD_203524 | JGI IMG/M metagenome (GOLD analysis project Ga0315903, IMG submission 203524) | Freshwater fungal communities from buoy surface, Lake Erie, Ohio, United States - Buoy 2 MA119 | ecosystem: Environmental > Aquatic > Freshwater > Lake | place: USA: Lake Erie, Ohio... | reverse complement strand
GTGGCGAACTGGCTTTCATAGCCGCGCGCGTCGCGGGCCAGCGGGCAGGCCATGATCGCAGCGTTGTTGATCATGATGTGGAGCCGGTCGGTGCGGCCCGCCACTTCCGCCGCGCAGGCATCGATCGAGGCCGGGTCGGACAGGTCGAGTTCCAGGATTTCCACCGCGCCGCTGACATCGGCCAGATCCTCGGCCGCCTTGTCGGGCCGGCGGGCACCGACCAGCACCCGCGCGCCCGCCGCAGCCAGCGCCCGGACAATCTCGGTCCCCAGGCCCGAATAGCCCCCGGTCACGAAGGCGGTCTTGCCCGACAGGTCGAGGCCCGCGACGACTTCCAGCGCGGTTGAGCGGTAGCCGAAGGGGGAATCGATAGGGGCCTGGGGGGTAGTCATACGAATGCTCCGTTGCAGGGGTCGCGGCTCAGGTTAGACTGCGACCGAACCTTTGCAAGGACTTGGGCTTTATGCAGCGGATCGAACGGCAGATTACCGGCGGGTGCCAGTGCGGGGCGGTCCGCTATGCCGCCTCTGCGGTGATGGACAATGCCCACCTGTGCCACTGCCGGATGTGCCAGAAGGCGGTGGGAGGCCTCTTCGCGGCGCTGGTTACCGCGCCGCGCGATGCCTTTGCCTGGACGCGGGGGGAGCCGTCGCGCTGGCGTTCTTCGGCCAAGGTTGACCGGGGGTTCTGCGGCACTTGCGGCACCCCGCTGTTCTATGAGGATGTCAGCGGCGCGCATGTCTCGGTCACGCTCGGCTCGCTGGACGATCCGCGCCCGTTCAAGCCGGTGACGCACGACGGGACCGAGGGGCGGATGCCCTGGTTCTTTGACCTGGCCGATGTTCCGGATCATGGCGAGACCGAACAGCCGAGCCAGGCCGACTGGGCCGCAGCGATCAAGGCCAGCAACCGCCAGCATCCCGATCACGATACGGTCAGCTGGCCCCAATAAACCGACCGTCACCCCGGACTTGATCCGGGGTCCCGCTACCTTCTGGCCGGAAAAGCGGGACCCCGGGTCAAGCCCGGGGTGACGAACTGGAGTGAAGCCCTAAGCCGCCAGCGGTTCTTCCGCCTCGATCGCCTCGATCGCTGCCTTCAGCTCGGCCGCGGCCGCCGGGGCCAGCGCGTGCTCAAACAGGGTCAGGTGGCGCAGCAGCGTGCGGCGGACAGCGCCGGTGCCGCTGGCGGTAGGCGTGCCCATCTCGCGCTCATGCTCCAGGCCAAAGCGCAGCAGGATCGTGGCATTGATCGCCAGGTCTGGCAGTCGCTCGCGCGGCAGGTTCAGCAGGCCGGCACCGACCAGTGCGGCGAGGTGCGCTTCGATCTGGGCGAAGGTCTGCCTGGTCCAGTCGGCAGCGTTCTCGGCAATCACCGTGGCGGGGTCGCCAAAGGCCGGCTGGTCGCGGTAAAGGAAGCGGAAGTCACGGAATTCAGCCATGATCGCGCGCAGCATGCGGATATAGCTGACCACCGGATCGCCCTCTGGCATCAGCGTCAGCCGCGCCGTGACGCTGGCGGCAAAGCGCTCACCAATCGCATCAAGCAGGGCGCGCTTGGTCTTGAAATGGTACCACAGGTTGCCTTCGGCCATGCCCAGCCGCTCGGCCAGCAGCGCCGTCGTCACCGCGCCATAGCCAGCCTCGTTGAACAGGCCTTGCGCGGTGACGACGATGCGGTCCCTGGTTCTCATCAGTAGCGCGATAGCTCGACGTTGAGTGACTTGTAACCATGGACGAAGCAAGCCGGGACCCGGGTCGGCTCGCCAATTACGTTGGCGCGCAGGCGCCGCTTTGCCATTTCCTCGAGCAGGGTGACAAGCTGGAGCTCCGCAACGCGCGCGCCGACGCAGCGGTGGATGCCATAGCCGAAGGAGAGGTGCCGGCGGGCGTTCTCGCGGTCGATGCGGATATGCTCGCCCTGGTCGAACACGCTCTCGTCGCGGTTGGCAGAGATGTACCACATCACCACGGCATCGCCGGCCTTGATCTGGTGACCCTCCAGCTCGGTATCCTCCACCGCCGTGCGGCGCATGTGCGAGAGCGGCGTCTGCCAGCGGATCAGTTCCTGTACCGCATTGGGGATCAGCGCCGGATCGGCTTCCAGCTTGGCGCGCTCTTCGGGATACTTGTTCAGGCCATAGGCATAGGCCGACATCGAATTGCGCGTGGTATCGTTGCCGCCAACGATCAGCAGGATCAGGTTGCCGATGAATTCCTCCGGCGCCATTTCCTTCATCGCATCGGACTGCAGCATGACCGAGATCAGGTCCTTGCCCGGATTGGCCATGCGTTCCTGCCATAGCCCGGCAAAGGCCATGCCCATTTCCTGCATCTTGGCGAGCCGCAGCTCAACCGTCGCGGGGTTCTTGATCAGCTCAACATCGCCGCCAAAGTCCGACCATTCGGTCAGATGGTGGCGCTGCTCCCAGGGATAGCCGAACAGCTTGGCCAGCATGCCCGTGGTCAGTTCGATCGAGACGCGCTGGACCCAGTCGAACGGTTGGCCCACCGGCAGACTGTCCAGCACCTCGCCGGTCCGCTGGACGCACTCCGCCTTCATCGCCGCCACTTCGGACGGGCCGAAGCTGGGGGCGACCGTGCGGCGCTGGGCGGTATGCTGCGGGGGGTCCATCGCGATGAACATCGGCTCGCGCATATTGTATTCTTCGGCCAGCTTTGGATTGCCTGAAATTGCGATCCCGCCGCGCTCCCAGCTTGACGAGAAGATCTTGGGCAGCGCCTCGATATAGACGATCGGCTTGTAGGTGCTGACCGACCAATAGGGGCCAAAGCCCGAATCCTTCACATAGTGGATCGGCGCTTCGGCGCGGTGGCGGCGGAAGATCTCCTCGAAGGTGTCCTCGGCGTAGATTTCCGGACGCGAGACGTCGAACGGGTCGGCGGCGGACTCAAGTGCAGCGGTGGCCATGGCAATCCTCTCCCAATCCCATTTTAGGGTATGAACCCTAAATGCGGCATTCAGGCGAGCGAGTCAAGCCTACCAGGCGTTGCCGCTGGCAACCGCGCGCGCTTCGACCGGGCTGGAGCGGCGGCCGAGCACGGCGTTGCGGTGCGGGAAGCGGCCAAAGCGGGCGACCATGCGGCAATGGCTGCGGGCAAAGCCCTTGCGCCCGGCATCGCCATTGGCGGCGAACTGCCGGACCGATCGGCGCTGGTCGGCAATGTCTTCGCTGTGCATCAGCGGCAGCAGCAGGAACTGGCGCTGGGTGCGGGTCAGGCGCCGGTGCCAGCCCCGTTTGAGGGCGCCGCGGGTGATGGCCCGCCGCCAGCCGGTCGGTCGCAAAGGCGCGGGGATCGCCCCGAAAGCTGTTGCGCGGAACCTGGTCAAACAGCAGCACCGCCGCCCGCGCGGTCAGCGGATCACTCAGGAACTTGCGCAGGGGCTGGCGCGACAGGCCGGTCAGCAAGGGCGCAAAGCGGCGGCGCAGTGCGGCATCCACCGCATCGTCGCGCCCGAACCACTGCGCCGGGCGCAGCTTGTGGAACCAGAAATGGAGCAGGTCAGCCGCCCAGGCCTGCCGGGCGGCCGTCATCGCTTACTTGGCGGCCTGCTGGACCCGGCGATAGGGGACGAAATCCCCCAGGTTGATGAAGCCGGTGGTGAAGTGACCCATCCGGTCAACGGTGTGGACCATGTCGAGCCGGCACAGCTGGCTGCCGCTCGGGCGGATCACCAGGATATCGTCGGAATCGAGGTCTTCCGGATTGCGCGGCTTGTTGACGTAAAGCGTCGAGCCCGAGCGATAGACCAGCGCCACGCCATCCAGGATTTCCAGGTCGCGGGTGTCGGTCTGCGAAATGCAGGTGGTCGGCTTGCCCGCGACGCGGCCGTCGAGCAGCTTTTCGAGCCGCTGCTCCGGGGTCAGCTTGGGCTTGGCGGAAACTGCGGCACCACCGGCAACCAGCGCCGTGGCGGCAAGGGCAATGGCAAGAGCACGCATCGCGATTCTCCGTAAAGGTCAGGGCTGTAAGGCTAGCACACTATCCTGAACCGCGCCTGACAAATCAGGCCGTCCCGCCCACGGTAAGGCCGTCGACCAGCAGGGTCGGCTGACCCACCCCGGCGGGGACCGACTGGCCGCCCTTGCCGCACACGCCGACGCCTTCGTCGATGGCCAGGTCGTTGCCGATGCCCGAAACCTTGGTCAGCACGGTCGGCCCGTCGCCGATCAGCGTCGCGCCCTTGATCGGCGCGCCAAGCTTGCCGTTCTCGACCAGGTAGGCCTCGGTGCAAGAGAACACGAACTTGCCCGAAACGATATCGACCTGCCCGCCGCCAAAGCTCTTGGCGAAGATGCCCTTCTTGACCCGGCTGAGCAGCTCGGCCGGGTCATCTTTGCCGGCGCGCATGAAGGTGTTGGTCATGCGCGGCATCGGGGCGTGGGCATAGCTTTCACGGCGGCCATTGCCGGTCGGCTCTACGCCCATCAGCCGGGCGTTGAGCCGGTCCTGCATATAGCCCTTCAGGATCCCGTCCTCGATCAGCACGGTCTCGCTGGTGGCGGTGCCCTCGTCATCGATCGAGAGCGAGCCGCGCCGGCCTTGGCCGTTCACGCCCAGCAGGGTGCCGTCATCGACCACGGTCACGCCGGGAGCCGCGACGCGCTGGCCGATCTTGCCGGAGAAGGCGCTGGTGCCCTTGCGGTTGAAATCGCCTTCCAGCCCGTGGCCGACCGCTTCGTGCAGCAGGACCCCGGGCCAGCCGGGGCCGAGCAGGACGGTCATCTCGCCCGCCGGGGCGGCAACGCTTTCCAGGTTGACCAGCGCCTGGGCCAGCGCGCTGTCGATTGCGCGGTTCCAGGTTTCGGGTGCGAACAGGTCGTCATAGAGCCGCCGGCCGCCGATCCCGAAGCTGCCGGTCTCACGCCGACCGTTCTGTTCGGCGACGATCCCGACGTTGAGCCGCACCAGCGGGCGCACGTCGGTGGCGACAAAGCCATCGGGGCGGACGATCTCGACCACCGACCACGATGCGGCGAGGCTTGCCGAAACCTGCACCACGCGCGGATCGCGGGCGCGGGCGGCAGCGTCGATCATCTCCAGCAGCTTTACCTTTTCGGCAAAGGGAATGAGATCGAGCGGCGAGGCATCGGTATAGAGCTTGCGGTTGCTGGCGCGCGGCGGGGCGGCCAGCTTGTTGCCGGCGGGATCGAGCAAGGCCAGGGTCTGCCCGGCGCGGCGGATCGCCTCGGCGCTGATATCGTTGGCATGGGCAAAGCCGGTCATCTCGCCCGAGACACCGCGCAGGCCAAAGCCTGCCTCGCGCGAATAGTCGGCGGTCTTCAGCCGGCCATCATCGAACCCGAAGGTTTCGCTGGCGGTATATTGCAGGAACAGCTCGCCATCGTCGCAGCGGGCCAATGCCTCGCGCGTGATGGCCTGGGCCTGGGCGGGGTCGAGCTGGCGATAGAGCAGGGCGCGCGGATCGGTGGTCATGCCACCGATATAGGGCGGCTAGCGGCTGGCGCCAGAGGCCACGTCATCCAGCTGCGATTGGTCGGCGCCATCGGCCGGGCTGCCCTTCAGCACGAAGCGCTTGTCGCAATAGCCGCAGTCGACATAGCCGCGTTCGTCAATTTCCAGCCACACACGCGGGTGGCCCAGGGCTGCGCCGCCGGGAATGTCCTTGGCGCCGTCGCAGGAAACGCGGGTGGTGGTGACGAGTGCGGTTTCGGGCTGGTTGCTCATGGACCCGCCCCCTAGCAGGGGCGCGGGCGCATTTCCAGCCTACTGGTACTGAACGGTGACGACGAAAGTGCCGTTGTAAACGCCGCCCAGCTGATTGGCGCCGACATTGAGCGTGCCGCCAACGCGGAAGTCGAAGATCCCGTCATTGGGCTGAATTTCCCAGCGGCGGTTGTTGCCATTGCCAATGGCTACCAGGTCGGGTGTCGGGTCGAGCGTGATGTTGTTCACGGTCATCGTCGCGCCGCCGCCGACCCCGGTCAGCGAGATCGTTGTGGGCAGGGTAATGCGAACGCGCATCCGCCGCACGCCCATGCCGGAGAACTCGGCCGGCTGGCAGGCGCCGACGCGGACAATCGTGCCCGTGGTGGTGCAGACCAACGTATCCGGGTTGAGCACAACGGTCCCGCCGGCCGGACTGGGCGCGATCCGGCCGAAGTTCATCGTCTGGTTGGCGACCAGCGAAAGTGGCGCAACGACGATGGCCTGGCTGTTGGCCGTAGCCGTGACGGCCTGGGCCTTTGCCGGGTTCGCAGCGAGGGTGGCGAGGGTAAAGGCCAGCACCGCGCAAACTGCGCGAAATAGCCGCTGGAGCGGCCGGCTGGTGGTGGTCCCCCGATTCATCACGCTTTTCCTAGCCCGCAGCGGCTTAACACCATGCTGGACGGACATGGTTAACAGGCCGGTAAGGCGCGGCAAGCTGGAACAGCTGCGGCAGGCCTTTTGGCGGGGCTTTACGAAGCGCGCGTCCTGCCGCAAGAGCGCGTTCATGGAACAGCCCGCCGCCATCCGCATCTGCGACCTCGTCAAGCGCTACGCCCCCGCCGGTCAGGGGGAGGGCAAGCTCGCGCTCAAGGGCGTGTCCTTCGATGTCCCGCAGGGGGAGATCTTCGGCCTGCTCGGCCCCAATGGCGCGGGCAAGTCGACCCTGATCAACATCCTGGCGGGCCTGGTGATGAAGACCAGTGGAACTGCGGAAATCTGGGGCTTTGACATCGACAAGGACCCGCGCAACGCCAAGCGCGCAATCGGCATTGTCCCGCAGGAAATCGTCTTCGATCCGTTCTTCACGCCGGTCGAGGTGCTGGATATTCAGGCCGGGCTTTATGGCGTGCCCAAGGCCGCGCGGCGCGGCCTGGAACTGCTCGGCCAGGTCCATCTGTCGGACAAGGCCAATGCCTATTCGCGCACGCTGTCGGGCGGGATGAAGCGCCGCCTGCTGATCGCCAAGGCACTGGTTCACCAGCCGCCGGTGATCGTGCTCGATGAGCCGACCGCCGGGGTCGACGTCGAACTGCGCCGCCAGCTGTGGGAACTGGTGAGCGAACTCAACGCCCAAGGGGTGACCGTGGTGCTGACCACGCACTACCTCGAAGAGGCGGAGGAGCTGTGCAACCGCATCGCCATCATCAACCATGGTGAACTGATCGCCAACAAGCCGACCCGCGAACTGGTCGAAATGGCGCGCGAGAAGGTCGTGGTGGTCACGGTCGACAAGCCGGCCGCCGAATGCCCGGCCCACCCGGCGATCATCAAGTGCGAGAAGACCGGCGATCACACGCTGGAAATCACTTACGACAAGGACCGTAGCAACGCTGGCGAGGTGCTTTCGCTGGTCCAGACCATGGGCTTTGGCATCGTCGATGTCAGCACTCGCGAGGCCGATCTTGAAGACGTTTTCGTCAGCCTGACCAGCAGCGCGGCCAAGGCGGCGTGAGCCACGACGTTATCATCGTCGGCTCCGGCGCGGCCGGGTTGACGGCGGCGCTAGCGCTGGCCGAGCAGGTCAAGGTGCTGGTCCTGGCCAAGGGCGAGCTGACCGGCGGGTCGACCGCCTGGGCGCAGGGCGGGATCGCGGCCGTGCTTGATGCCGGCGACACCTTCGAGAACCACATTCGCGATACCATGGTCGCCGGGGCGGGTCTCAACCGCCGGGAGACGGTCGAGTTCGTGATCGAACAGGCGCCCCATGCGATCGACCGGCTGGTCGAACTGGGCGTGCCGTTCAACACTGAAGGCAAGGACCTCCACCTCACCCGCGAAGGCGGACACAGCCACCGCCGGATCGTTCATGTCGACGATGCCACCGGGCGCGCCGTGCTCGATGCCCTGCTGCGCGCGGCCGAGGCCCATCCCAATGTCACCCTGCTGCCGCACCGCGCCTGCATCGACCTGATCACCGGGCGGCACGAGGAGCGTTATTCGGGCTCGGGCCGGGTCTGGGGCGTCTATGCGCTTAACGAGCAGACTGGCCAGGTTGAGGTCCACACCGCGCGCGCCACGATCCTGGCGAGCGGCGGGGCCGGGCGCGTCTACCAGTTCAGCACGGCACCAAGGGGCGCGACCGGGGACGGAATCGCCATGGCCTGGCGCGCGGGCTGCCGCGTTGCCAACATGGAGATGATGCAGTTCCACCCGACCTGCCTCTACAACCTTGACGTCAAGAACTTCCTGATCACCGAGGCCGTGCGCGGTGAGGGCGGGCACCTGCTCAATCCCAGGACCGGGCACCGTTACATGCCCGACTATGACGAGCGCGCCGAACTGGCTCCCCGTGATATCGTCGCCCGCGCGAATGACAGCGAGATCAAGCGCGACGGGCTTGATTACGTTCACCTGGATATAAGCCACCAGCCGGCCGATTTCGTGAAGGGCCACTTCCCGACGATCTATGAAAAGCTGCTGGGCCTGGGCATCGACATGACCAAGCAGCCGATCCCGGTAGTGCCGGCGCAGCACTATACCTGCGGTGGAATCGTCATCGACCTTCATGGACGGACCGACCTGCCCGGGCTCTATGCTGCCGGCGAATGCACCGAGAGCGGCCTCCATGGCGCCAATCGCCTCGCCTCCAACAGCCTGCTCGAATGCTTCGTCTTCGGCGAGGCCGCGGCTGCCGATATCCTGGCGCGGTGGGAGGAATTCGACGCCCCGCCGCCAGTCCGCGCCTGGGACGAAAGCCGCGTCACCGACAGCGACGAGGAAGTGATCATCCAGCAGAACTGGACCGAGATCCGCCGCTTCATGTGGAACTATGTCGGGATCGTGCGCACCACCAAGCGGCTGGAACGCGCCGCCCACCGGATCAAGCTGCTGAATGAGGAGGTGGACGATTACTACGGCCACTTCCGCGTCTCGACCGACCTGATCGAGCTGCGCAACCTGCTGCAATGTGCCGAGCTGATCGTCCGCTCGGCGCTGGAGCGCAAGGAAAGCCGGGGGCTGCACTTCACGCTCGATTATCCGGAAATGCTGCCCCACGCCCGCGATACGGTGCTTGTGCCGTGACGAGCAGCGAAGGGCCGCTCCCGTGGGGAAGCGGCCCGCTGTGCCGGTCGGGGTGTCGGCACTGTCGCGAGACGATCAGGTCAGTCTAGCGGTCGCGCTGGCTTCCGCTCTTGTCGCTGCCCTTGTCGCCGCTCTGGCCGCCCTTCTGCGAGCTGCCCTGGCCTTCACGGGTGGTGCCACCCTGGCCACCGGCGTTCTGACCGCCACCCTGGCGCTGGCCGCCCTGCTTGTCGCCCTGGTTCTGGTTTGCCGTCGTTTAGTCCTTTCAGTCTCTCCCGCGGTTGCTGCGGGATGCACAGGTAACTTGGGGCAGGGGGCGCTGTTCCGGGTGTAACGCCCAATCGGGGCTGGCGCGGGACCAAAAATTTGGCACTATGGCGTACACAAATGGCGGAAAATCAACATTCCGCGCCACGGAACAGCAGGTTGAAGGGAGCACGATGCCACAAGTTGCAGCCAATGGAGTAACGCTGGAAGTTGAGCGGTACGGCGATCCGGCCAATCCGCCGCTGCTCCTGATCATGGGCCTTGGGGCGCAGCTGACGCTCTGGCCGATCGAGCTGGTCGAGGCGCTGGTGGCGCGCGGCTATCACGTGATCCGCTATGACAACCGCGACATTGGGCTATCGACCAAGTTCACCGACCACGGCGTGCCCAATGTCCGCAAGATCGTCCTGATGCGGCTGCTGGGCCTGCGCCCCAGGCTGCCCTACCGCCTGACCGACATGGCTGCCGATGCGGTCGGGCTGCTGGACGCGCTGGAGATCGATCGGGCCCATGTGGTCGGCGCCTCGATGGGCGGGATGATCGCGCAGCTGGTCGCGGCGACCTATCCGGAGCGGACGCTGTCGCTCACCTCGATCATGTCGACCACCGGCAACCGCCGCGTGCCGCCCGCCAAGCCCGAGGCGTTCAAGGCGCTGACCACCCCGCCGCCGGCCAATGCCACGCTCGACCAGATCGTGCCGCACGTGATCCGCATCGCCCGCGCAATCGGCAGCCCGGCCTATCCCGCGCCCGAGGACCGGCTGGTCGAGCGGATCACCCGGGATTTCAACCGCAGCTTCCATCCCACCGGCTCGGCCCGCCAGCTTGCCGCGATCATCGACGATGGCTGCCGCCGCAGCCGGCTCAAGCGGGTGACCGCGCCGAGCCTGGTGATCCACGGCGTCGACGATCCACTGGTCCGGGTCGAAGGCGGCCGCGATACTGCCGCGCACATCCCCGGCGCGCGGCTGCACGAGATGCCCGGCATGGGCCACGACCTGCCGTTCGAACTGGTCGATGAAGTGGCCGATGCCATTGCGGGGGTGGCGCGGTAGGGCTTCAGAACCCCCAGCCCAGCTGCCGCCCGATAAAGATCAGCAACATCGCCCCCAGGAGTGAGGAGAAGCAGCCGGCGCGGTTGAAGCCTTCGCGCAGGCCCTGGCCGCTGGACATCGAGGCGAGCACGCCCACTACCAGCGCGCCGCCCACGCCCAGCAGCACGGTCATCCAGAAGCCCATGTCGACCGCACCGGGATAGAAGAACCGCGCCAGCACGCCTACGAACAGGCCCGAGCATATGATCCCGATGATATTCAGCATGTGGCGGCTCCCTTCAGGTTCGGGCCGAGACTAGCCGATCGCTCCCCTCGCGCAAGCGGGGCGGCTGGCGCTGGCGGCTAGCGGCGCCCGGGTCTGCAGCCATGCCGGGTGTTCCACCTGATCGACGGGACCGCAAGTTCGCCAGTTGCTCTCGCCGGTATTCAGGCGAGTCGCGAACAGCTGAGGGGAAGAGAATGAGCCATTCGTGAAATATAGCGTAAGTCAGGATTTCAATATCCATCAAATTTGCGGGTTCAATCAAAATAAGCTTGGGCCACTGCGTAATTGTGCGGTACCTTTCTTGGCGGGGAACGAGTGGCCCGCAGAGCGCCCGTCAGCCCCCTTATCCTTTGCGCAACCATCCAAGGGTCGCCACGTCAACAGTGGCGCAAGGGCTATTGCCAACCCTCCAAGGGAGGAACGTTGCTATGAAGACTCTATATTTGGCGGCTTTTGCCGCCGGTGCTCTGCTGCCTTCTGTATCGCTCGCCCAGCCGCCTGAGCTTGAAACGGACAATGTTGTCCGGGCCCCGACCTATATTGGGGTCTGGAGCAATCAGGTCGCGCAGGATCTGTCCAAGGCGCTCCGGTTTCCTGCTGCACGAAACGGGCACGAGGATTCGGGCATCGTCGCCATCAACTTCACAGCAAATGATGATGGCACGGCAACCGACGTCAGCGTTGCGCGCAGTTCGGGCAGTGCGGTGCTGGATCGGGCGGCGCTGCGGGCGGTAAGCCACATGGGCCAGGTCGATCCGCTGCCCAGGGCCATGGGATCGAACGTGCCGGTCCGGGCCAATATCATCTTCGCTCAGGATCACGGGCAGCTGCGGCACTATACCGCGCAGTTGCAACGGGAAGAGTTGGCGAGCCGGGACCGCAATGGCGCGGATCAGCCCCGGATCGCTCTGACTGTCGGCCTAAGCCCCATCGGCTGAACCCTACGGCCGGGGACAGCCATGGAGCTGAGTCTCTGCGGCTAATCGATTCTGCGGACGGATAGCCGCTGAGGCACTCGATCTTGCGTGACGTTGGGCGGGCAACCGGCTGCGCCACGCAAGATCGTTGCCGGGCCTGATTCTATCCTTAGTCAAGGTGCGAGAGCCTCTCTCCCCGGACAAAAATTTTTTCACAACTTCACTTTGACTCTTGCGCGCCGCACCAGTGCCCGGTTTCCCGCGCGTCGCTGCAATGCGCAATGCGCTACCCGCCTGTGCAGAACCCCCGCGAAAGATGAACGCGCGATTTACCCTCTTGCGCGCGATTCGCGATCGGGCACTATAGGTTGTGGTCCAGCGCTTGGGGGGACCTCTAAACCTAGATTCAGCCACCAGCGCGCGAAACGCGCGAGCGGGGGCGGATTCGGCCGGTGAAAGAGCAATTCAAGCGCCGGAACGGACAGGGCTGGGGACACATCGGGGATAAGTTTTTCTCCATTTGTTCGCCTGCTCTGGTAGGATCGCAGCTTGTGCTGCCGATTCGAACGAATGTGGAACATTGCGATGACCGGAAAACGCCGGAAGTCGCGCGGGGCAAGCAACAGGACGACAAGGGGCAGCACGTGGAATTCAGGTCCGGGGACGAGCCGACGATGGCCGAGGTTGATACAATTGCAGCGGCGGATGCGCCGGTGAAGACGAAGAAGAAGGAGGCGGGCAGCGGCCCGGCGGTAAGCATGGCGGAAAAGGCTGATCTCGGTTCCGAAGCGCTGGTGGCCCAGGCCGCCGCCGAAGCCATGGTCAAGGCTGTGGCTGCTCCGAAGCATGAGGATTCCAAGTCGGTCCAGCCGCGCCGCTTCGCGATCGAGCTCGATCACGCCCGCGATGCCCTGCTGACCGATTTCGGCAAGGATACCCTGGATGACCGCTACCTGCTGCCGGGTGAGCGCTATCAGGACCTGTTCGCCCGCGTCGCCGATGCCTATGCCGATGACGAGGCGCACGCCCAGCGGCTTTATGACTACATCTCGAAGCTGTGGTTCATGCCGGCCACGCCCGTCCTCTCGAACGGCGGCACCGGGCGCGGCCTGCCGATCTCGTGCTACCTCAACTCGGTGTCGGACAGCCTCGAAGGCATTGTCGGCACCTGGAACGAGAACGTCTGGCTCGCCAGCCGCGGCGGCGGCATCGGCACCTACTGGGGCCAGGTCCGCGGGATTGGTGAGCCGGTCGGCCTCAACGGCAAGACCAGCGGGATCATTCCCTTCGTCCGCGTGATGGACAGCCTGACCCTGGCGATTTCGCAGGGCTCGCTGCGCCGCGGTTCGGCCGCCTGCTATCTCGACGTCAGCCACCCGGAGATCGAGGAGTTCCTCGAGATCCGCAAGCCTTCGGGGGACTTCAACCGCAAGGCGCTGAACCTGCACCACGGCGTGCTCTTGACCGACGAGTTCATGGAAGCCGTGCGCGATGGCGCCGAATTCCACCTGCGCTCGCCCAAGGATGGCTCGGTGCGCGGCACGGTCGATGCCCGCAGCCTGTTCCAGAAGCTGGTCGAAACCCGCCTTGCGACGGGTGAGCCCTATATCGTCTTCTCCGACACGGTGAACCGGATGATGCCCAAGCATCACCGCGATCTGGGGCTCAAGGTTTCCACCTCGAACCTCTGCTCGGAAATCACCCTGCCGACCGGGATCGACCACCTTGGCAACGATCGCACCGCGGTCTGCTGCCTGTCCTCGCTCAACCTCGAAACCTGGGATGAGTGGAACAAGGACGAGCGCTTCATCGAGGACGTGCTGCGCTTCCTCGACAACGTGCTGCAGGACTATATCGACCGCGCGCCGGACGAGATGGCCCGCGCCAAGTATTCGGCCATGCGTGAGCGTTCGGTCGGCATGGGCGTGATGGGCTTCCACTCCTATCTGCAGCTCAAGGGCGTCGCCTTCGAAAGCGCGATGGCCAAGGCGCTCAACCTCAAGATGTTCAAGCACATCGCCGCCAAGGCGGATGAGGCTTCGCTGATGCTGGCGCAAGAACGCGGGGCCTGCCCCGATGCCGCCGACATGGGCGTGATGCAGCGCTTCTCCTGCAAGATGGCGATCGCGCCGACCGCGTCGATTTCGATCATCTGCGGCGGCACCTCGGCCTGCATTGAGCCGATCCCGGCCAACATCTATACCCACAAGACCCTGTCGGGCTCGTTCGTGGTCAAGAACCCCTACCTCGAAAAGCTGCTGCAATCGAAGTCCAAGGATTCGACCAATGTCTGGAACTCGATCCTGGAACGCGGCGGCTCGGTCCAGCACCTCGATTTCCTCAGCCCAGAGGAAAAGGCCACTTACAAGACCAGCTTCGAAATCGACCAGCGCTGGCTGCTTGAATTCGCGGCCGATCGCACGCCCTACATCGACCAGGCGCAGAGCCTGAACCTCTACATCCCGGCCGATGTCGACAAGTGGGACCTGATGATGCTGCACTTCCAGGCCTGGGAGAAGGGCATCAAGTCGCTCTACTACCTGCGCTCGAAGTCAGTGCAGCGCGCGGGCTTTGCCGGCGGGGTTGAGGCGGACAATACCGCCGACGCCCCCGTCATGGAGCTGGCCGCCGCCACCGATTACGAGGAATGCCTGGCATGCCAGTAAGCGGGGCCTGAGCAGCATGGAGCCGGGCCGTCTGGCATTGCTCTCGGTTGGCGCGGTGGCGATCGCCCTGGGCCTGGCCGTGCTGACCCGGCGGACCCCCGGCGATCCGGCGCTCTATCGCCGCCGCATCGCCGGCACCATGCTCCTCGCCTTTGGCCTCGCCGCTATGTTGCTCACCCTGCTGCTGAACCGCGCGCAATCGCTGGAGTTGACACCCTAGCCGCCGCGCCGCCCGTTTCGTGTTATTATCCCCATTCGCTCATCCGGAGTCGTTTCGATGCCCCTTCTTGAAGCCCGCAAGACCTACAAGCCCTTCGAATATCCCTGGGCCTATGAGTTCTGGAAGCGGCAGCAGCAGATCCACTGGATGCCGGAAGAAGTGCCGCTGGGCGAAGACTGCCGCGATTGGGCGCAGAAGATCTCTGAGTCAGAGCGCAACCTGCTCACCCAGATCTTCCGCTTCTTCACCCAGGCCGATGTCGAGGTGCAGGATTGCTACCACGACAAGTACGCCCGCGTGTTCAAGCCGACCGAGATCAAGATGATGCTGGCGGCCTTCTCCAACATGGAGACGGTCCACATCGCGGCCTACAGCCACCTGCTCGACACCATTGGCATGCCCGAGGCGGAATACGGCATGTTCCTTGAGTACGAGGAGATGAAGGCCAAGCACGATTACCTGCACACCTTCGGGGTCGATACGGACGAGGATATCGCCCGCACCCTGGCGATGTTCGGCGGCTTCACCGAAGGGCTCCAGCTCTTCGCCTCCTTCGCCATGCTGATGAACTTCCCGCGCTTCAACAAGATGAAGGGCATGGGCCAGATCGTCTCGTGGTCGGTGCGCGATGAAAGCCTGCACTGCGAAGGCATCGTCAAGCTGTTCCACGCCTTCACCAAGGAACGGAACTGCCTGACCAAGGCGGTCAAGGAAGACATCATCGATTGCTGCCAGAAGACCGTGCGGCTGGAAGACGCCTTCATCGACTTGGCCTTCGAACAGGGCCCGGTCCCCGGCATGAGCCCCAAGGAAATCAAGCGCTACATCCGCTACATCGCCGATTGGCGCCTGGGCCAGCTCGGCCTGCCGGCGATCTACATGGTCGAAGACCACCCGCTCCCCTGGCTCGCCCCGCTGCTCAACGGCGTGGAACACGCTAACTTCTTCGAAACCCGCGCGACCGAATACTCGAAGGGCGCCACCCGCGGCGACTGGCAGGCCGTCTGGAGCAACTTCGACAGCCGCCGCAGCGCCAAGGCTGTTGGCGAAGCAGCGAACGAGGCTGGCGCGGCGAGCGAGCCGGATATGTTTGGGGCTAATGGGGTTCAGGCGGCGGAATAATAACCGCTTGATAGCATTGCTGTAATCAAATAGCCTCCGTGAAACCAACAGGTTTCGCGGGGGCTTTTTGGCGCCTTGAAGTAACCGACTATTCACAGGATCAATCAATATGATTCACGCTTTTGTGGACACAAATATATTTTTGAGCCTGTATGCTTACACTGATGACAACATATCCGAACTTAACGGATTGAATGCTTTAATAAAAGCAAAAGAACTAAAGATTTATTTTTCCGCTACCGTGAATCAAGAGTTTATAGGAACAGAGGTAAAAAGATATTCGAATCCCTAGGTAATCTCAAAAAATTCCAGACAGGCCTTAGCCTGCCGAGATTTGTTGAAGTAAGTTCAGTCGACCAGAGCCAAAATGGTCAAGAAGGTTCAAGCTGAAATAGAGCAGCAGGAACTCGCAGCGGACAACCTTTTTAAGGAAATCCGAAAGCTCGCAGGCGTCACCTCAGTATCCGAAGCGGCCAAAAAAAGCAAAGACGCGACGTGATGCAGGGAGTCCGCCAGGCAAGGACGGAAGTCTTGGCGATCGCAATAACTGGGAGATGTTGCTCGAAAACGTACCTGATAAAACGGATCTTCATCTTGTTTCTAGAGGCAAAGATTTTGCATCCCCTTTTGGTGATAACATTCCAAACAGTTTTCTCAGCAATGAATGGATATCAAAAAAGAATTCGAAATTTTTTTGTATAGTAGCTTGAAGTCTTTCGTTAAAGCGCAATTCCCAGAAATTGCACTCTCCACCGATGCGGCGAAGACCCTTGCGATAAAAGCACTGGTTCACTCGAAATCTTGGCAAAAAACTCATGATGCTATCGCCGAACTTTCTACACACACATCCGATATATCAGGGGATGAAGCGATTGCCTTGTTCAATGATTTAATAAACAATTGGGATATAAATACTATTTCCAAGGACAGTGATGTAGAGGCATTTTTCCAATCACTTCTGACCGACCATATCGATGCGATTCCGAAGGATCTCTACTTGGAGATTATTGAGCATATCGAAGACCCGTTTCCATTCTAAATGGCGGACCGGGTGCTGGCTGGCCTAGTCGTCAACACCACGACCGGCGGGAACCCTGCCATTCCTCGGCTAAGCCTTCCTCAACCAGCACATCGCCAAGGCTCTCGCCGTTGCGGGTAATGACATAAAGGCTGCGACCGTAATCGTCGTGAGTGCGGTCGGTGGGTTCAAGGCTGAACTTCCCTTGGTTCAGCAGCGCGGTCAGCCGTTTCGTAGCCTTTTCGCCTAGTTCCGCTTCGCTGGCGCATTCCGGCTCGCTCACTTCCGGCGTGTTGATGTCGGCAATCCTGATCTTCTCGCCGCGATACCAGATCGTGTCGCCATCGACGACGCAGTTGATTCGGACTGGGCCATCGCAGCGCGAAAACTGGGCGGATTCCTTGTCCTCTGCCACCGGCATGGTGAGGAGGCTGGCAACCTTGGCAGTCGGGCTGCTCTCGGTGCCACGGGTATACCACCACCAGGTTCCACCAAATGCCAAGGCGGGGACCAGGACCGGTAGCAAGTACCAAAGCCGGTCGTTCCGCTTCTGGCGTTTGGTACGCGGGCGAGGCTTCGTGTCGAAACGCAGCAGTTTCAGCTTGTCCTGTTTCCTGAAGGGACTTCGCCAGCGCTTCATGGCCCGAACTTATAGGTGCCGGGGCGGATACTGTTCAAGCTAAAGTCTGATCTGCAATGTATTACGGTGACAGTGCTAAAAATTCCCACCTCGTTCCATTCCCGGAATTACGGTGCCAATTTACTAAATACACCAAACTCCCAGCCCACCTCGCACTCACCTCCGTCATTCCCGCGCAGGCGGGAACCCAGGGTTAGCCGGCACTGGATCCCCGCCTGCGCGGGGATGACGGCTAGGGGTGGGGATGATGGCGAGGCGTCCGCCTTTTCCGCCACGCCGCCTGCCCGCACTTGCGCCGCGGCGCCATTTCGTCATGATCCGGCCCGACAACAGGAAAGGATTACCCCGCATGGCCGCCTACATCGTCTTCATCAAGGAACGCGAGCACGACGCGGCCGCCATGGCCGAATATGGGCCCAAGGCCGGCCAGTCGCTGGGCGGCCATCCGGGCAAGCCGCTGGTGTTCTATGGCGCGATCGAAACGCTGGAAGGGCCCGAGGCGCTGGGCAGCGTGATCGTCGAATTCCCCGACATGGACGCGGCCCGCGCCTGGTACAATTCGCCCGCCTATCAGGACGCCCGCAAGCACCGCTTCCAGGGCGCCGACTACCGCGTGTTCCTGACCCAGGGGCTGTAACCGGCCCTGCGCGAACGCGTGCTCCCGCTGGCCAGCGGGGGGCACGCGTTTGCCCGCGAAACTTGATCCTGATCACAGACGGCCGCCGCGCCTTGCGCGAATCTGCTCCTGTTCAACCGGCAGGAGTACCAGCCATGACCCGCATTCGATTCGCCCCGCTCTTCACTGGCATGACCGCCGCCGCGCTGCTGGCGCTGGGCGGTTGCAGCAAGCCCGCCGAGGAGCAGGCCACCAGCGCCGAGCCGACCGCCCCCAGCAGCGAATGGGTCGCCGAGAACCCGACCGAACCGGCGGTCGATGTGAACCTGCCCGCTTCCAGCGCCACCTCTGCGCCGGCCGAAGCAGCCAGCCCTGCCGAGACCGCACCACCCCCCGCGGCCAAGTAGGCGCTGGCTGGCGGGCCGGCGGCCCAAACCGCCGGTCCGCCGAACTCCTCCCCGGGAGCGCTTGCTCACATTTTCTTGAGCATTTTCCATCACAAGCGGCGGCATGACCCTTCCGCTTGCCCTGGCCTTCGGCCTGATCGGGATCAACCTGATCGCCTTCCTGGCCTTTGGCCTCGACAAGATTCTGGCCGAGGCAAAGGCTTGGCGGATTTCGGAATCGGCCTTGCTGATGTGGGCCTTCCTCGGCGGCACGCCGGGTGCCTATGCCGGCCGCGAGCTGTTTCGCCACAAGACCTGCAAGCAGCCTTTCTCCAACCAGCTCCACACCATCGCAGTGGTCCAGGTGCTGGGGCTGGGCGCGCTGCTGGGCTGGCAGCTGGGCGGCTGATCGGTTAGGGGCGGCGCATGGAAACCGCGCATCCCGGCACCGCCTTCAAGATCTTCACGGCCGAGCAATGGGCCCAGTTCGAGGCCGACGGCACGTTCCGCGGCGCGCCGGTCGATCTGGCCGATGGCTATATCCACCTCTCTGCGGCGGATCAGCTGCAGGGCACGCTCGACAAGCATTTTGCCGGGCAGCAAGGCTTGGTGATCGCCGAGGTTGACCTGGACCTGCTGGGTGAGGCGATCCGCTGGGAAGTGTCACGCGGCGGCGCGCTGTTCCCGCATTGCTATGCGGACCTGCCGATGCGCGCCGTGCTGAAGGTAGAGCGCCGCTAGCGCCGCCAGGCCAGCGCCGGCAGCAGCGCGAACAGCGCTTGCCCGGCCAGCCCCAGCGCCCCCGGCGGCGTGGCCAGGGCCGCCAGCCACTCACCCGCGCCTTGCCCGAACAGGGTTACGCCCAGCGCCAGTTCGAGCGCCATCAGCAGGGCAAAGGCCAAGGCGCCCGCCGCCAGCGCCGCGCTGCGGCTCGGCAGGGGGCGGCGCGCAGCCAGCTGCCGGGCCAGCCACCAGCTTGCCCCCAGCATCACCGGCAGCTCCAGCGCCACCGCCGCCAGGTGCCCGACCGCCGGGGCCAGCCACAGCGTGCGGATCGTGCCCAGGACAAACCCCAGCGCAAAGATCGCCGCCAGGTAGATCAGGGCGTGGATCAGGGTCCGGCGCAGCAGGCTCATGCCGCCAGGCTATCACCCTTGCCGCCGGCTGTCGCCAAGCTAAGCTGCCTGCCGCACCGTGCCTTGGGAGCAAACGCGATGAACTATGCCTTCTGGATCGCCATCCTGGTCGTCTTCATCGCCGTAATGCCGGCGATCCTCAGCAACCGCCGCAAGAACGACAAGGGCGGGGGCGATACGGCAATGACCTCCACCGGCACGACTGGCCGCGAGCGCAGCGATGACGATTCCGGTGACAGCGACGGCGGCGGAGATGGCGGCGGGGACTAGGGCCTGCCCGGCAAGGCTGCGTGCCCCCAGGGCGGGGGCGGCGGGGTGATCTGCCGGCCCAGATCAAACTCGACCCGGAAATTGCGGGCATTGGGGGCCTTGCGCTGTAGTTGATAGACGAAGCGCGCGGGGCCAGTGCCCAGCCAGTCGACTTCGACCCGCCAGACGTTGGTGATGGAAACCGATCGGCCCTCGCGCTGGAACAGGGCGATGCTTTCGGCATCGACCGGGAACTCCTGCACGGCGGCCGTGCCCGGGCTGGCGGTATCGCCGCCGTACATGGTCATGACGTCGGGCGTGCCGTCTTCGTGCCGGTGATCGTGTTTCAGCCGCAAGCCAGTGGCGGTGCGGGTAAACACCCAGGTGCGGCTGCGATCCCACAAACCATCGGCACGTTCGATGTGGAACGGCACCTTTATCTCCTGCGGGGAGCATTCGCGCACATGCATTGCCATCTGCCTGCCGCGCATCTCGGCATCGGGGGCTTCGTCGCTGACCAGCCGCCCGGTATAGGCCTTGCCGCAGTGGCTGGAGAGCGCATGCCAGAACGCGTCTTGCGCACTGAGTGCCAGACCATCAGGCGGCGTGGTCGCGCAGCCGAGCAGCAGGGCAAGCGGGGCGAGGCAAAGCGGGCGGGCGGTCATCGCCGCAGCGTGGCAGCCACCCTAGGCTATGGCAAGCGCAGCATCAGCCCGCGCGGCGCAGCGGCTCCGCATCGGCTTCCGGTAGCACGGCCTGCGGCTGGTCGAGCCAGATGCCGCGGGTGTCATAGACTTGCTTGTCGAAGCGCTCGGCCAGCGGCACGGCCTTGAACTGGTCGTGGTCGACCAGCACCAGCAGGATTTCGGTCTGCTCAAGCGCGGTGTCGAGGTCGATCAACTCGGCCTCGGTCCCGGCGAATTCCTTGGGGAGGGCGGCCGCATAGGGTTCGACCACCTTGATGCGGCTGCCGAACTTGCGGGCCAGCGTTACGGCCACCAGCCGCGCCGGGCTTTCGCGGAAATCGTCGATATTGGCCTTGAAGGCGAGGCCCAGGCAGGCAACGCGCGCTGTGGGATTGGCGGCGATCAGCGCTTCGGCGCGGGCGATCACGTGGTGGATCTTGCCGTCGTTGACCCCGCGCGCGGTGCGGATTAGGGGGGTGTGTTCGGGCGCGCCATGGACGATGAACCAGGGGTCGACCGCGATGCAGTGCCCGCCGACGCCCGGTCCTGGCTGGAGGATGTTGACGCGCGGGTGGCGGTTGGCGAGGCGGATCACCTCCCACACGTCGAGCCCCATCTGGTCGGCGACGATCGACAGCTCGTTGGCAAAGGCGATGTTGACGTCGCGATAGGCGTTCTCGACCAGCTTGGTCATCTCGGCCGAGCGGCTGTCGGTGACGACGCATTCGCCGCGCACGAACAGCTTGTAGAAGCTCAGCGCCTTGCGGGCGCAGCGCGGCGTGATCCCGCCGATCGAGCGGTCGTTGTTGGTCAGCTCCTCCAGGATCCGGCCGGGCAGCACCCGCTCGGGGCAGTAGGAGATCGAAAGGTCGGGAATGTCGGTGGTCAGGCCCGGGCACTTGAGGTCCGGGCGGCGCGCCGCGATCAGATCACGCAGCGCCTCGGTCGTGCCGACTGGCGAGGTCGATTCCAGGATCACCGTGTCGCCGCTCTTGAGCACCTTGGCGACGGCCTCCCCGGCGGCGAGGACATAGGCGATGTCTGGCGCGTGATTGGCATCGAACGGCGTCGGTACGGCAATGATGAAGACATCGGCCGGGGCGACTTCGGTCGAAGCCTTGAGCAGGCCGCGCGCGACCACGCCCTGGACCAGGCCGTCGAGATCGACTTCCTCGATATGGATTTCGCCGCGGCTGATCGTATCGACAACAGACTGCGTCACGTCGACGCCGTGGACCTGACACCCGGCGCGCGCCACGATGGCGGCGGTAGGAAGCCCGATATAGCCCAGGCCGACTACGCAAACGCTGGGCTTAGTGTCCGATTTCATTCCCGATCAACTCCACGATACGGCGCGCCGACTGCCCGTCCCCAAAGGGATTGTGGGCCCGCGCCATGGCCTCGTAGGCCGCCTTATCGTCGAGCAAGGTGAAGATTTCGGTAACGATACGAGTGACATCGGTGCCAACCAGCTTGGCGGTGCCGGCCGCCACGCCCTCGGGCCGCTCGGTTGTCTCGCGCATGACGAGGACCGGCTTGCCCAGCGCCGGGGCTTCTTCCTGCACCCCGCCGCTGTCGGTCAGCATGATCTCGGCAATGGTCAGCAGCCGGACGAAGTGCGGATAGTCGAGCGGTTCGATCAGCGCGACGTTGGAAAGCAGGCCCAGCGCCTTGCTCATCACCGCGCGGACATTGGGGTTGAGGTGGACCGGGAAGATCACCGCGACGTCCTGGCGCTGCGCGATTCGGCGGATCGCCTCGGCGATATTGACCATGCCGTCGCCAAAGTTCTCGCGGCGGTGGCTGGTCACGCCGATGATCCGGCGACCGGCGAACAGGGTTTCAAGATCGGCCAAGTCACCCGCCAGCGAAGGCTTGGCGAAGATCCGGGTCTGGACCCATTTCAGCGCGTCGATCACGGTATTGCCGGTCACGTGGACCCGTGCGGGATCGACCTGTTCGGCCAGCAACTTGCCCGCCGCCACCTGGGTCGGCGCAAGGTGCAGGCTGGCGATGGTGCCGATGATCTTGCGGTTCACCTCTTCCGGCCAGGGGTGATAGATATTGCCCGAACGTAGCCCGGCCTCGACATGGTCGACCGGGATCTTTCGATAATATGCCGCCAGCGCCCCGGCCATGGCCGTGGCCGTATCGCCCTGGACGATGACGCGCGCTGGCTGCTCGATATCCATCACCTTGCCCAGCTCGGTCAGCAGCGCGGCGGTCAGGCCGTCGAGCGTCTGGTCGGGCTTCATCAGGTTGAGATCGTGATCGGGCTTGATCCCGGCGATTTCCAGCACCTGGTCCAGCATCTGGCGGTGCTGCGCCGAAACGCAGACCACCGGCGTAAAGCGCGGGTCGGCCTGCAGCGCGCGGACCACGGGGAACAGCTTGATCGCTTCGGGACGGGTGCCGAACACGACGAGGATCTTGGCAGGCTGGGTCATCGCATCCGGCCCTACCATCCGAGAGTTAACCATGAAATAAGACCCGGCAGCTTAGGGAGCCTTCATGCGTATTCTCGTTACCGGCGCGGCCGGCTTCATTGGCTTTCACCTGATCCGCCTGCTGACGGCGCGGGGCGACAGCGTCGTCGGCATCGACAACCTCAACGATTACTACTCGGTCGCCCTGAAGCGTGACCGGCTGGCGGCGCTGGCCGCCGAGGCGGCGGATCGCTTCACCTTTCACCAGGTCGACTTTGCCGACATGGCTGCGCTCAACGCCGCGCTGGCTGGGGAGCAGATCGGCCGCGTGGTTCACCTGGGTGCCCAGGCCGGGGTACGCTATTCGATCGAGAACCCCCATGCCTATGTCCAGTCCAACCTGGTCGGCCACCTCAACCTGCTCGAAGTCGCGCGCCATCGTCAGCTGGAGCATATGGTCTATGCCAGCTCGAGCTCGGTCTATGGCGGCAATACCAAGCTACCCTTCGCGGTCGAGGACCGGACCGATCACCCGGTCTCGCTCTATGCCGCCACCAAGCGCGCGGATGAGCTGATCAGCGAAAGCTACGCCCACCTCTACCGCCTGCCGCTAACCGGCCTGCGCTTCTTCACCGTCTATGGCCCCTGGGGCCGGCCCGACATGATGATGTGGATGTTCACGCAGAAGATCCTGGCCGGCACCCCGATCCCGGTCTTCAACAATGGCGAGATGCACCGCGACTTCACCTATGTCGCCGATATCGTCGCCGGCGTGGTCGCCTGCCTCGACAATCCGCCGCCCGACGACGGCACGGAAAAGGCCGGCGGCAGCACCAAGCCGCACCGGCTCTACAACATCGGCAACAGCCGCAGCGAACACCTGATGAAAGTCGTGGGCCTGCTCGAGGAATGCTGCGGCAGACAAGCCGTCATCGATTTCCAGCCGATGCAGGCCGGCGATGTCCCCGCCACCTTTGCCGACGTTTCGGCGATCAGCGGTGACCTGGGCTATGCGCCGACCACCAGCATCGAGGTGGGTGTCCCCAGCTTTGTGCGCTGGTATCGGGACTATCACGGGGTGTGACACTTGAAGCGGCGGCGTGGTTCGGCAATCACGCTGCCATGGCGATTCTTTCCGACAAGTGGATCCGCGGCGAAGCCCATCGTTCGGGCATGATCGAGCCGTTCGTCGAGCATCAGAAGCGCGATGGGTGCATTTCCTATGGCCTGTCGTCCTATGGCTATGACGCGCGGGTGGCGGACGAGTTCAAGGTGTTCACCAACGTCCATTCGGCCGTGGTCGATCCCAAGAACTTTGCCGAGAACAGCTTTGTCGACATGAAGACCGACTGCTGCATTATCCCGCCGAACTCGTTCGCGCTGGCCCGCACAGTCGAATACTTCCGCATCCCGCGTGATGTGCTGGTGATCTGCCTGGGCAAGAGCACCTATGCCCGCTGCGGGATCATCGTCAACGTCACCCCACTAGAACCCGAATGGGAAGGGCACGTGACGCTGGAATTTTCCAACACCACGCCGTTGCCGGCCAAGATCTATGCCAACGAAGGCGCCTGCCAGTTCCTGTTCCTCAAGGGCGACCAGCCCTGCGAGACGAGCTATGCTGACCGCAGCGGCAAGTACATGGGCCAGCGCGGGGTGACCCTGCCGAAGCTTTAGGTTTCCAGTTACAGCTCAGCCGTCACCCCGGACTTGATCCGGGGTGACGCTGCCTTGCGCTGCCAAGCGTTCTGACCCATCGTCGCCGGATAAAGCGGGACCCCGGGTCGAGCCCGGGGTGACGGAAACGGGCATGAGGAGGATAACGCCATGGAAACACCGCTGTTCGATCAATGGCGTTCGCGCTCCCCGCATTACGACGAAAGCCACGAGGCAGTCTGCGCCACGGTCCGGGCTTTCGTCGCCAAGGAAATCACGCCCTACGTCGATGAATGGGAGGCCGCCGGCCAGCTCCCGCGCGAGCTGCACCGCAAGGCGGCTGCGGCCGGTGTGCTGGGCCTCAATTACCCCGAGGAGTTCGGCGGCACCGGCACGGCCTTCAACCTGTTCCACGGCATGGTCCAGACCGAGGAACTGGCCCGGCCCGGGGCGGGCGGGATCTGCGCCTCGCTGATGACGCATGGGATCGGCCTGCCGCCGATCCTGGCCATGGGCAGCGAAGAGCTGAAGCGCCGGATCGCGCCGGAAGTGCTGGCGGGCGAGAAGATCATCTGCCTGGGCATTACCGAACCGGGCGGCGGCTCGGACGTTGCCAACCTCAAGACCCGCGCCGAGCGCAAGGGGGCGAGCTACATCGTCAACGGTGCCAAGACGCTGATCACCTCCGGCGTGCGGGCGGACTACATCACGCTGGCAGTGCGCACCGGCGGACCGGGGATCGGCGGCGTCTCGCTGCTGCTGGTCGAGACTGATCGGCCCGGCGTCAGCCGCACCCGGCTGGCCAAGATGGGCTGGCATGCCAGCGACACCGCGACGATCCATTTCGACGATGTCGAGGTCCCTGCCGAGAACCTGATCGGGCCAGAGAACGGCGGCTTTGGCGGGATCATGCGCAATTTCAACGGCGAGCGGCTGGGGATGAGCCAGCAGGCCGCCTCCTTTGCGCGGATCTGCTACGAAGACGCGCTCGACTGGGCGCGGCAACGCGAGACTTTTGGCAAGCCGCTGATCACCAACCAGGTGATCCGCCACAAGCTGGCCGACATGGTCCGCCGCATTTCCGCCACTCAGGCTTGGATCGACCACTGCGCCTGGACCGTGCTGAACGACTGCGCCTTTCCGGGCGACTTTGCCCTGCTCAAGGTCCAGGCGACGCAGACCATGGAATTCTGCGCCCGCGAGGCCTGCCAGATCCTGGGCGGCGCCAGCTTCGTGCGCGGCAGCCGGATTGAGCGGATCTACCGCGAGGTCCGGGTGATGGCGATCGGCGGGGGGAGCGAAGAGATCATGTTCGATCTCGCCAGCCGCCAATACCGGTTCTGAAAAAGGCTTGCCATTTCAGCGTGTGAGGCGTTCACTCCGCCCACGGGGCCGCACACCTCGCGGACCCCGCAAAGGGGGAGAATATCATGACCGCATATGCTGCGCCGCTTGGGCGGCTCCTGCTTTCGCTGATCTTCATTCTGGGTGGGGCCAGCAAGTTTGGCAACCTCGCCGGGACCGGGGCCTATATGGAAACCGTGGGCCTGCCCGCGATCCTGGCCGGGCCGGCCGCCGCGTTTGAACTGGTCGCCGGTCTGGCGATCCTGCTCGGCTGGCAGACCCGGCTGGTCGCGCTGCTGCTGGCCGGCTTTTGCATTGTCACCGCCGCTCTGTTCCACAGCAACTTTGCCGACCAGATTCAGATGATCATGTTCATGAAGAACCTCGGGCTGGCTGGCGGTTTCCTGACGCTCTACGTCCACGGTGCGGGCGGGATGAGCCTGGATTCGCGCAAGGCGGGTTAGGCGCAGCGAGAACGGCATCGCAATTCATTGACTATTCATTCCTAGAGCATCACTCTATTTTCATCGAGAAAGGGAGTGGGTGTCATGAATTCGAAGTTCGCCATGCCGGTCGCGCTCGCGGCTCTGACCATCTCGGCCGGGCCGTTGGCCGCCGATGAAACCCAGCTGGGTGCGACGGTCATGCTGTTGGAAATAGAAAAGCAGATCCCGCCGAGCAATCTTGGCCTCAAGAACGCGTCGCCATCAAAGCTTGCCAGGAAGCGCGATCTTGTCGTCACGGGCGAGAGTCCGCAATTCACTGTCGCAGCCAAGGCCTATTGCAAGGAGGGTGCGACTCTCACTGCAGTGCAGGTGTTCATGGGCAAGGTGGTAATCACCGGCCAGCAGGCGATCCCGATGGCCAGCTATGGCCAATCGGCCAAGCGGGTCGACATCGCCGGGCAGAGAGGGGCGCGGATCGACATTCCTGTTACGGTCAACGTCGCCCGCCGGGCCGGCAATTCACTGGTCGAACTGGGCTTCAACCCGGCGAAGGTCTATGAAAAGAAGCTCGCGGACTATGTCGCCAAGGGCAATACAGCGGCCGAATATCTGCGCGAAACCCAGGCCTTCGACATGGATACGACTGTGACCCTGGTCGCTTGGTGCAAGATGGGATCAGGCAATTCGGTGCTCTCAGGCAAGACCTATCCCGGCGCAGTGTCGCACAAGGTGCCGGTGACGATCCTCTACAACGGGGATCCGGCGATCGTCGATGGACCAGCGCCGCGTGCGACAAGCACGACCCGCAAGGCGCCAGCCGCTCCGCCGGTAAAATAGGTTCGACATCGCCACCGATCTGTGCCCTTCTTGGCCCGAACCCGAACCTCGGATTCGGGCCAGAGGAGAGCATTGATGACAGCCAAGGCTGACCGTCCCTACGATATCGTGGTCTATGGCGCGACCGGGTACACTGGCCGCCTCGTCGCCGAATATCTGGCGCATCATTACCAGGGTAAGGGCCCGAAATGGGCGATGGCGGGCCGCTCGGCGGAGAAGCTGGCCGAGGTGCGCGACCTGATCGGTGCGCCGGCCGATACGCCGCTGGTGGTCGCCAACTCGGACGATCCCGCCAGCATGAAGGCCCTGGCCGAAAGCACCCGCGTTGTCGTCACCACGGTCGGCCCCTATCAGCTCTATGGCGAACCGCTGCTGAAGGCCTGCGTCGCCGCCGGCACCGACTATGCCGACCTCTGCGGCGAACCCGGCTGGATGCGCGAAATGATCGACGCCTACCATGAACAGGCCAAGGCAAGCGGCGCACGGATCGCTTTCTCCTCAGGCTTCGATTCGATCCCCTTCGATCTCGGCGTCTTCATGCTGCAGCAGGAAGCCAAGGCCCGCTTCGGCAGCCCGGCACCGCGCGTAAAGGGCCGGGTCCGGGCGATGCAGGGCACCTTCTCGGGCGGCACGGCGGCGAGCCTCACCGAAACGATGAAGGCCGTGGCCAGGAAGCCCAGCCTGATCCCGATCCTGCAAAGCCCCTTCGGCCTGACCCCGGGTTTCGAAGGGCCGAGCCAGCCGATGGGCCTGTTGCCCGAATATGACGACAAGCTTGGCAAGTGGGCGGCGCCGTTCATCATGGCGACGATCAACACCAAGAATGTCCACCGCACCAACTTCTTGCTTGGCCATCCCTATGGCGCCGACTTCAAGTATGACGAGATGATGCTGACCAGCCCGGGCGAACTGGGCGAAAAGGCGGCCCATGCGGTGGCCGAGATGCTCAAGAACCCGTTCGGGGCCAAGCCGCCCAAGCCGGGTGAGGGGCCGACGCCGGAAGAGCGCGAGAACGGCTTCTACGACGTGCTGTTCGTTGGCGAATGGCCCGAAGGGACCGAGCTGCGCTATGGCGTCAAGGGTCGCTATGATCCGGGTTATGGCTCAACCAGCCGGATGATCGCCGAGACCGGGATTGCCCTGCTCGATTGCACGGCACCGGGCGGGATTGCCACGCCGGGCGCACTCTTGGGCGAGGCGCTGGTGGGGCGCCTCCAGGACCACGCCGAGATCACCTTCGCGGTAGAGGAATGACCGAAACCCTCGCGCCGCTCCCCCCCGAGGAGAGCGAGTGGACCATCGGCTGGCGCATCGTACTCGGCTGCGCGCTGGGCGCGGGCGCGGGGATTGTGCTGCTGTTCTTTACCTTCAACATGTTCGTCCTGCCGCTGTCGCAGGAACTGGGGGTGACGCGCGGTGACATCGGCTCGATCCAGGCGCTGATCGTCACCGGAGCACTGGGGGCGATAGTGATCGGCCGGGCGGTCGACCGCTTGGGGTTCAAGCCGGTCTATCTGACCTGCGCGAGCATTGTCATCCTGGGGCAAGTCACGTCGGTCCTGTTCGCCTCGACCCTCACGCATATGGCGATTTCCATCGTGGTGCTGGGCTTCTTCGGGGTTGGCACGACTGCCGTGGTGCTGACCCGGCCGGTCAACGCCCACTTCACCCAGTACCGCGGCCGGGCCCTGGGGCTGATGGCGACCGGGGTTTCGATCTTCGCGATCGTGGCCCCGCTGCTGCTGGAGCCGATCATTGCCAATTATGGGTGGCGCGGGGGCTTCCTGGCCCTGTCGGGTTTCATGGCGTTGGTGGGCATCCCGTCAGTGCTGTTCGTCGTGCCGGCGAGCCCGGCGCGGACGCATGGCGCGGGCGCGCCGCACGAGCCAGCCGACTGGTCCTTCCTCAAGACCCGCGACTTCCAGCTGATGGCGGCCAGCATCATCGCCATGGGCCTGGCCACGGCCGGCTTTGTCGGCCAGCTCTCGCCGATCATCCAGGAAGAAGGTTTCGACGCGGCGACCGGCGCGCTGGCCGTGTCGGTCTTTGCCGCCGGGCAATTTGTCGGACGGCTTGGCGGCGGCTGGCTGCTCGACCATTTCCGGCCCCAGACCGTCGCGCTGGTCTTCACGGTCATTCCCGGCAGCGGCTTCCTGCTGCTGCTGCTCACCGATCAGCTGTTCTGGGCCGCGATCCTGGCGGCGGCGATGATCGGGCTGCAGCAGGGGGTGGAACTGGACCTCTTCGCCTATTTCGTCGCCCGGCGCTTTCCGATCGCTCAGTACGGCACGATCTATGGCGCACTCCACGGCTTCAGCTGGATCGGCAATGCCACCGGCATCATCGGCGTCGGCCTGCTCCACGACTCGCTCGGCAGTTACAGCCTTGCGCAGGGCCTCGGCATGGCCGCACTGACGCTGGGCGCGATCCTCGTCTGGGCCGTACGCTTGCCGCCGCTAGCCTCCGCGCCGGAGCAGCTCCGCGCTGGCTGAGGCATAGCCCGCTGCATCCTTGGCCGACAGGCCCAGGCCGGTCAGCGCCAGCACCAGCATCTCTTCCAGTCGCCGGGCTCCTTCAGTCCGGTCGATCCGGCGTTCGAGTGCATTGGCGATCAACACCTGGCACAGGCCGAGCCAGAAGCGCGTGCCGCTTTGCGCTGCCTCGCCGCGCAGGCGGCCTGTCGCCACGGCCGCGTTTATGTCGGCAAGGATCCCCTGGTTCAGCGGATTGTCGCGCAGGGTGGACTGCCCGACGTTGCGCAGCATGATCGCGGTCTTGCGCGGCTCGTCGAAGGCATAGGCCAGGCCCGTGCGCATGCCCCCGGCCAATCGGGCGAATGGATCGGAGACACCAGCGTTGGCCGCGCCAATCCGCGCTTCCAATTCGGCCCGAATTTCCGCGCCGACCGCCTGCCCGAAGGCTGCCTTGTCGGCAAAGTGGTTGAAGAAGCTGCCCTTCGCCACCCCCGCCCGGCCAACGATCTCGTCGATTGCCAGGGCGTCGATCGGGCGCTCCGCCAGCAGTTCCAGCCCGGCATCGACCAGCGCGCGATAGGTCCGCTGGGCGCGGGGATTGGCGGGAACAGCAGTCATGGTCGGAACCTACTTGACCAGATGGTCACTTGTCAATAACCTGACCAAATAGTCAATTCGTGATTCGGGCCGAAGGAGAGCCCGGCGCGGGAGAGGATGCCCATGAGCACGATCCGCATCGAGGACATTGCCCACGTGCGCTACGCCGCGCCCGATCTGGCGGCGATGCGAGCCTTCCTCGAGGATTTCGGGATGGATTGCTTCGAGGAAGGCGGACGGCTCTATGGTCGCGGTGCCGACGGGCGACCGTTTGTCCATGTGACCGAACCGGGCGAGGCCAGGTTCCTTGCAGTTGGCTTCCGGGCCGAGACCGTGGCCGACCTTGAAAAGCTGGCCGCCAGCGAAGGTGTGCCGGTCGAGGACCTCAACGAACCCGGTGGCGGCAAGATCGTCCGCCTGACCGATCCCGATGGCTACCGGGTGGAGGTTGTCACCGGGCAGGCCAAGCAAGAAGGCCTGGCGCTTTCCGCCGACCAGTTGGTCAACACGGCTTCCGCCAAGCCCCGTTTCCGCCAGACCGTGCGGCTTGAGGCCAGGCCGGCCCATGTGAAGCGGATCGGCCATGCCGTGCTCAAGGTCCGCGATTTCCGGACATCGGAGCGGTGGTACAAGGACCGCTTCGGCTTCATCACCTCGGACGAGGTCGAGGCGGCGGCGGACGTCCCGCTGGGCGCCTTCATGCGCTGTGATCGGGGCGACAAGCCGGCCGATCACCACACCCTGTTCCTGGCGCAATTGCCAGGCGAACTCGGCATCCTTCACGCTGCCTTCGAAGTCGCCAATCTGGATGACCTGATGCTGGGCCACCAGCATCTCAAGGCGAAGAAGCGCGAGGCGGCCTGGGGCGTCGGCCGCCACATCATGGGCAGCCAGATCTTCGACTACTGGAAGGACCCTTTCGGCAACGAGCTGGAGCACTGGACCGACGGCGACCTGTTCACCGCCGCCGACCCGCCGCAAAAGCAGCCGATGAGCGCGCTGCTGGCGGTGCAGTGGGGCGCCCCGCATCCGATGTTTGCCGGCAAGCTGGCTCCGCCGCCCGGCCTCGTCTCGTTCTTCATGGCCCTGCGCCTGCGCGTGCTCGGCCTGTTTCGCGCCAAACCCAAAGGAACGCCTGCATGAAGCTTTGCACCTATACCGCAGATGGCCAGACCCGCACCGGGATCGTGGTCGATGGCGCCGTGATCGACAGCGGCGTTCCGGGCACGATGATCGACCTGATCCGCGACTGGGACGCCCTGAAACCAGAGCTGGAGGCGCGCGCCGCGGCCGGTGGCGGGGTGCCGCTGGCTTCGGTCAAGCTCGAAGCCCCGGTCCAGCGCCCGGGCAAGATCTGGGCAATCGGCCTCAACTATGCGGATCATATTGCCGAATCCAACATGGCCACACCCGAGCGGCAGGTATGGTTCACCAAGGCCGTCACCTCGATCAATGCGCCCTATGATCCGATCGAGATCGCGAAAGGCACTTTCACAGCCGATTACGAGGTAGAGCTGGTTGCCGTGATCGGCCAGGGCGGCAAGCATGTCAGCGCGGCGGACGCTCCGGCCGCGATCTTCGGCTATTGCGTCGGCAACGATGTGACTGAACGGATGTGGCAGCACGCCGGACCGCAGTGGTCGCTCGGCAAGAGCTTTGACACCCATGCGCCGATCGGCCCCTGGATCGTCACCGCCGATGAGCTTGGCGATCCGCACCAGCTCGGCCTGCGCTGCTTCGTCAATGGCGAGAAGCGGCAGGATTCGAATACCCGGCACCTGGTCTTCGACATCTGGCAGCAGGTTGAGCACCTCTCGACTGGCATGACGCTGGAACCGGGCGACGTGATCTTCACCGGCACGCCCGGCGGCGTTGGCGCAGCGATGGACCCGCGCCAGTTCCTGAAGGCGGGCGATGTGGTCCGCTGCGAGATCGACGGGCTCGGCCACATCGAGGGCACCATGGTGGCGGAAGGCTGAGGCGATGCGGCTCCTGATCATCGGGGCAACCGGCAACAGTGGGCTGGCAATGACGAAAATGGCGCTGGCGCGCGGACATCAGGTCACTGCCTATGTCCGAAGCGCTGAAAAGCTGGAGTCCCTGTTGGGCGCGCAAGCTGTTCCGGGGCTGGCAATCCGGACGGGCACCCTTGCTGATCACTCCGCGCTGGCCCAGGCTATGGCGGGCCAGGACGCGGTTATCAACGCCGCCGGGAATGCCACTACCGATCCGGACTACGTGCCAATGGTTCAATCCTTGATTGGCCTTGCCGAAGCGGCACTGGGCGCTGGCGGGCGGCTCTGGCTGTTCGGCGGAGCGGCTGCGCTCGACGTGCCGGGATTCCAGCAGCGGGCGGCCGACCTGCCGGTGATCCCGAAAGTCTACAAGCAGCATGTCCATACCTTGGCGCGCGTTTCGGCAACCGCGCTGGACTGGTCGATGCTCTGCCCCGGACCCATGGTTCCGGCGCCGTCCGGCCAGCCCACTGAAGGGCTCAGGGTCAGTGCCGACTGCTGGCCGGTGGAAGGCCCTGCTCCGGGCGGACTGTTCAAGACCCTCCGCATCCTGAGGGCTTTCAAGCAGCGCATGCCAGAGATGATAGTGACCTATGAGGATGCCGCGCGGGTCATCCTCGACAACCTGACACCGGGCGGACCTTTCGCGCGCAAGCGGGTCGGCCTCGCCCTGCCAGTTGGGCAAACGGGTGCCAAGCCGGGGGGCTTTTGATCATGCCGCAGCACCAGGACGACATCTGCGATGTCCTGATTGCCGGTGGCGGGCCGACCGGCGTGACCCTGGCTGTGCTGCTCGCCAAGCGCGGGGTCTCGGTCATCGTCGCCGAGAAGGAGGCGGACATCTATCCGCTGCCCCGCGCCGCCCACATCGACCACGAAGGCATGCGGATCCTGCAGGAGGCCGGCGTGGCCGAGGCGGTGATGCAGACCGCGCGCCGCGCCAATCGCTATGACTTCCTCAATGCCAAGGGCGAGGTTCTGCTGCGCTTCGAAGGTGCCGGACAGATCGGCCCCGGCGGCTGGCCGGCAGCCAACATGATCCATCAGCCCAGTGTCGAGGCCGAACTGCGGCGGGCGCTCGCCGCGCAGCCGACAGCCCAGCTGCACAACCGCTGGGAACTGAAGTCTTTCACCGACGACGGCGCAGGCGTGACGGCGCAGATCAGCACGCCTGATGGCGAGCGGACCATCCGCGCCCGCTACCTCGTCGGCGCAGACGGCGCGCGCAGCCCGGTGCGCGAGGCGGCCGGGATCGCTTTTGATGATCTCAATTTCGAGGAACCCTGGCTGGTCGTCGACGTGCTGGTCGATGACTATTCCCGGCTTCCGACCGAGAACCTCCAGATCTGCAACCCCAAGCGCCCCACCACCTGCGTGCTGATGGGCGAAGGCCGGCACCGCTGGGAGTTCATGATCAAGCCGGGGGAGACGCCGGAGCAGGTCAGCGACGACGCCTTCATCGAAAAGTTGCTGGAGCCCTGGGACGTCAAGGGTGCAGTGCGGCTGGAGCGCAAGGCGGTCTATACCTTCCGCGCCCGGATTGCCGCGCAGTGGCGCAAGGGCCGCGTGCTGCTGGCGGGCGATGCTGCCCACCAGACCCCGCCCTTTGCCGGTCAGGGCATGTGCTCGGGCCTGCGCGATGCGGCTAACCTAGCCTGGAAGCTGGCCGCGGTTGCCAAAGGTGAGGCGGAGGACAGCCTGCTCGACAGCTACCAGCCCGAGCGCGCGCCCAACCTGCGCGCCACGATCGACATGGCGATCATGATGGGCAAGACCGTCTGCATCACCAATCCATTCTCGGCCTGGCTGCGCGATGCGAAGTTCAAGCTGGCCCGCAAGCTCGGCAAGCTGCCTGATGGCCCGCCTGCCTATCCGCCGATCTCGGCTGGCCATATCCTGTCGGATCGGGCCGGGGCGGGCAGCTATTTCCCCCAACCGCTTGCGGCCGATGGCACCCGCCTCGATGAGGTTCTGGGCCTGGGCCATTGGCTGATCGACCGCCGCGACCTTGCCACGCCGCAGCTCGCTCCCTTTGCCCGGCAGCTCGCGGGCTGGCTCGACAAGCATCAGGCCGAAGCCGTGCTGGTGCGTCCGGACCGTTATGTCTTCGGCACCGGGACATCATCCGAGCTCGAGGCGGCCTGGGGATGATCTGGCAAGCCAGATCCGGGTGTCACCCTTCGGGCGATGGCTGGGACGGGGCAAATGGCTGGAGCAGCAGGCGGTCGAGCCAGGCGTCACGCGGGTCGCGGAACTGGTCGAGGCCGATCGGCATGGTCTCCTGCGGGCGGCTTGGCCGGGCGGTATAGCTCGCGAACAACCGGTCCCAGCACGACAGATTGAAGCCGTAGTTGCTGTTGGTCTCGTCCGCCAAGGTTGAGTGGTGGATGCGGTGCATGTCGGGGGTCACGATCGCCCAGCGCAGCGGGCGCTCCAGCCAGGCCGGCAATGAAACATTGGCGTGATTGAACATCGCCGCACCGTTCAGCACGATCTCGAACAGCAGGACCGCCTCGGCGCTGGCTCCGGCGAGTGCGATCACCGCCAGCTTGATCCCCATCGACAGGGCGATTTCCAGCGGATGAAAGCGCAGCGCGGTGGTCACGTCGATCATGGTATCGGCGTGGTGGACCCGGTGCAGGCGCCACAGCAGCGGAACCGAATGGAACAGCCGGTGCTGGGCATAGATCGCCAGGTCAAGGATCACGAAGGCCAGCGCCAGCTCCAGCCAGCCTGGCCAATTGACCTGACCGAGCAGACCCCAGCCGCGAGCCTGCGCCAGCGCAGCAAAGCTGACCGCCGTCAGCGGGAAGACCAGCTTGAGCAGCAGATTGCCGACAGCCACCATGGCCAGATTGTTGCTCCAGCGGACCAGTCGCGGCAGGCCGGACCGGCGTAGCGGCGCGAGGACTTCCCAACTGGCCATTGCCGCGAAGATGGCGAGAAATACCCCCATGCGGATCAGGTCCGCTTGCGCCATCGCCTCAGTCATCATGGCGGCTGCCAAAGGTTCGCCAGGCAATCAGGGTCCGCTGCAGCACTGTCAGCAGGCACAGGCCGGCATAGCCCAGGGCAAGCGCGGGAAAGTGTTGCGGCATCAGCGCCATGGCAACGAAGACGAGGATCGTCTCGGCACCCTCGGCGAGGCCGGTGCTGTAGAAGAAACTCTTGCGGCCATGCGCCTGGGTATCCAGCCCCCGCTTGACCGCCATGGTCGCGAAGGCCAGGAAGCTGACGCCGGTCAGGATAAAGCTGGCCAGCAGCACCAGCGCCGGGACCTGGTTGGTCTGGGCTGCCAGCCCGAAGCCGAGCGGAACGGCGCTGTAGAACACGAAATCACCAACGATATCGAGGTAGCCGCCGAAGTCGGATGGCTGGGTTGCCCGCGCTACTGCGCCGTCCAGCCCGTCAAGCAGGCGGTTGGCGAGGATCAGCAGCAGGGCCAGGCCGAATTCCGCACCCGCCGCCGCAACCCCGGCACCGATGCCGAGGACGATCCCGGCGGCCGAAACCGTGTTCGCGCCGATCCCCATGCGCGCCAGCAGCCGACCGGCGGCGTTGAGCGGAGGATCGATTAGCGGACGGAGCAGGGCATCGAACATCGGCTAGACCGGGGTTACCAGGCCGATGACTGCCCCGCCCATGGCCGAGGCCAGGTTGCCGGCGATCCAGCTCTTCATGCCCAGGCTGACCGCGTCCGCACGCCGCGCCGGCGCCAGGGTCGCAATTGTCGAGACCAGCAGCCCGACGCTGGCAAGATTGGCGACATTGCACAGCGCATAGGTGACGATCAGCTTGCTGCGGAGTGAAAGCGCGTCATCCGGCAGTGCTGCAAACTGCAGGTAGGCAACATACTCGTTGAGGATCGCCTTGGTGCCCATCAGTGACCCGGCTGTCCCGGCCTCCGCTGCGGGTACACCCAGCGCCCACATCAGCGGCGAGAACAGCCAGCCGAACGCCCGCCTGACCGTAATGGCCTCACCGCCGATCAAGGGCAGGCTGGCCAGGATCTGGTCGGCCAGATTGACCAGCGCGAAAATGACAATGATGATGCCGATCACGGCCAGCACCAGCTGGACCCCGTCCATTGTCCCCTTGATGACGGCGTCCATACTGCTTTCGTAGGCGACCTCGGCTTCCGGTTCGACCAGTTCGTGGCTGCGGTCCCCCGGCACCATGATCCGTGCGACCAGGATTGCCGCCGGCAGGGAGAGGAACGAGGCAACGATCATGTGGCCCACCGCGTCAGGCAATTGCCGGGCCAGCGTCGTCGCATAGAGTACCAGCAGCGCGCCCGAGATGTTAGCCATCGACAGGACCATCACCGCAAACAGATCGGCCCGCGACATCCTGGCGAAATAGGATCGCACCACCAGCGGCGCTTCGACCACACCCAGGAAGATGTTCGCCCCGCCATTGAGCCCGACCACCCCGGGAACCCCCAGCGACTTGCGGAGCGCCCAGGACAGGCCCTTCACCATGGCGCGCAGGATGCCCCAGTGCCAGAGCAGGGCTGTCAGGGCGGAGAACACGATGATCAGCGGCAGGATCTGAAAGGCGATCACTAGCGGCTGCTCGCTCCCCGGCTTGAGCACGAAGGGGATCGGCGCGCCGCCGAGATAGCCGAACATGTAGCTCGATCCGGCCCGGGTCGCGGTGTCGATCGCAGCAACGCCCTGATTGATCCAGTCAACCACGCTCCAGACCGCAGGAACCCGAACCACGATCAGCGCCAGCAGGATCTGCATGGCAATGGCCCCGCCGGCCCAGCGCCAGCCTGGCAGGGTCTTGCGATCCTCCGAGAACGCCCAGGCCAGCAGCAGGATCGCGGCGATCCCGATCAGTCCCTGGCCCTGCTGCAATGCTGCCATGCGTTCAGATCCTCAGAGCAGGCATGCCGACCCGATCGGCTTCGCTGGGCTGCCCAGCCCTCATCGCCGGCGCCACGCATGATAGCGTTCGACCAGGTTCAGCAATCGCTCTGGCGCATGCTTCTTCTTCCACTCCCCGGCCGCAAACTTGTTGGCCTCGGCCATGGTCGGGTAGGTGTGGATCGTCGCCAGGATCTTGTTCAGGCCCAGGCCGTGCTTCATCGCCAGGACATATTCTGCCAGCAGTTCGCCAGCATGGTCGCCGACGATTGTCACGCCCAGGATCCGGTCCTTGCCCGGCGGGGTAAGCACTTTCACAAACCCGGCAGTGGCGCTTTCCACCACGGCCCGGTCGAGCCTTTGCAGTGGGAACACCGTTACCTCATGGGGAATGCCCTTCTCCGTCGCTTCCTGCTCGTTGAGCCCGACCCGGGCAACTTCCGGATCGATGAAGGTTGTCCAGGGAATGACCCGATAATCGGCCTTGAACCGCCAGAACTGGCCGAACAGGGCATTCACGCTGGCAAACCAGGCCTGGTGCGAGGCCGTGTGCGTGAACTGGTATGGTCCGGCAACGTCGCCAGCGGCGAAGATGTTGGGATAGAGCGTGGCGAGATATTCGTCGGTGACGACGGTGCCCCGGGTTTCGATCCCCAGTTCTTCCAGCCCATAGCCAGTCAGCCGCGGCTTGCGTCCAATCGCGACGATCAGGGCATCGAAGGCAATTGCCGCTTCCCCGTCCGGACCGGCCACGATCAGCCGACGCTCGTCACCATTCTCGACCCGCACGGCGGCGTGACCGGTCAGCACAGTCACGCCGGCGGACTCCTGCGCGGTGCGGGCCAGTGCTGCCACGTCCGCGTCCTCGCGCGGCAGCAGCCGTTCATCCCGTTCGATCTGGGTCACTGCGGCTCCCAGGCGGCCGAACGCCTGGGCGAGCTCACAGCCGATCGGTCCGCCGCCCAGCACCACAATGCGCCTTGGCATGGTGTCGAGCTGCGCGAATGCCTCCCACAGCGTGTCGCTGGTGAGGTAGCCCGATTCCGCAAGGCCCGGCAGCTCCGGGACCAAGGGTTCGGCCCCGGCGGCAATGATGATCGAACGGGTGGTCAGGCGCTGCCTGGTGCCATCCGCTGCAGTGATCTCGACAGTCCAGGGATCGACAATCCGGGCGTGGCCTTTGACAACTTCCACCCCCAGCCCGGTGTAGCGTTCGACGCTGTCATGCGGTTCGATCGTGGCGATCACCTCGTGAATCCGCTTTATCACCGCCTTGAAGCTGAAGCGCGGATCGGCTGCTTGCAGGCCATAACGGTCGGCATGGCGCATGCCATCGGCAATCCGCGCCGATTTGATTAGCGCCTTGGATGGCACGCAGCCGTAATTCAGGCAGTCGCCGCCCATCTTCGCGGCTTCGACCAGTGTCACCTTGGCCTTAACCGTTGCGCCTATCAGCGAGGAAACCAATCCTGCCGCGCCGGCACCGATCACGACCAGGTTGCGATCGAAGCGGGCCGGGCGCTGCCAGCGGGCATAGACCCGCCGCCGCTTCACCGCCGCCATGATCCACTTGCCGATCCACGGCAGCAGGCCCAGCGCCGTGAACGATGCCAGCAGACCGGGCGAGGCAATGTCCGACAGGGTTTCGATCCGCGCCAGCTGGGTGCCGGCGTTGACGTAAACCACCGTCCCCAGCAGCATTCCCAGCTGGCTCACCCAATAATAGGTCCAGGTTCGGATCGGCGTGAGGCCCATGGCCAGGTTGACGAGGAAGAACGGAAAGGCCGGCACCAGTCGCAGCGAGAACAGGTAGAAGGCGCCATCGCGGGCTACGCCCTCGTTCACGGCCCGCAACCGCGCCGAGAAGCGCGCCTGCACAGCGTCACGGAACAGATAGCGCGACGCGAGGAAGGCCAGCGTCGCGCCGATTGTCGAGGCAAAGGAAACCACCAGCGTCCCGGTGGCCACGCCAAAGATCGCGCCGGCCGCGAGGGTCAGGATCACGGCGCCCGGCACCGATAGGGCGGTCAGGGCCACGTAGATCGCAAAAAACGCCGCTGTGACCAGCAGCGGATTGGCGCAGTAATAGCCGTCGATCGCGGTTTGCTGGGCCTTGAGCGCATCGAGGGTCAGGTACTGCCCGAGATCGAGCTGAAACCAGGCGACAAGCGCGAGCAAGAGTAACCCGGCGATGGCGATGCGTTTCAAAGGGTACTCCCTGGCTTGGCCGTAACGATGATCGTCCTGCCCCCTGCCTGGTTGCTTGTAACAAGCTAGAAAGTATCGGTCGATCCAATCGTTGGCCGAGCTTTCCCGGTCCCGTTCGACCGTTGCCGAACGGAATTCAGGCGCATGTCTCGCGATCCATTGCCTTGCCGCGATGTGCGTCCTGCGCGGCGATGGTTGCTGACGATTGACGGTACGGTGCTTTCCTGCTGACTTGTTCCTTCATGGCATTGAAAGAACGGGAAGCGGCAATGACGGGAGATCAATCGAAGCGGACAGCCTGGGCGCCGCGCCTTGCCTCCTGGTCGCTGCGTGCGGTGATCATCGGTCTTGTTGTTGCCGCAGTGGGGCTGACCCTGGCCCGCTATGACTTCATCGCCAAGCTGGCCGGTTTCTCCGCGCTGCTGGGTGGCGCGCTGGTCGCCCTGGTCGCGCTGGTCATCGGCTTGATCAGCCTTTTCCTTGGTCGTGGGACAATGTGGCCGGCCCGCCGGAAAGCCTGGATCGGCGTGGCGATTTCACTGGTCTACGTCGGCTTTCTGGCCAGCCGGCCGCTTGTCGCCGGCGAAGTACCGGCAATTCACGATGTCACCACCGACCTCACCAACCCTCCGCAATTTGAGGTGCTGCCGCTTCGGGCGGATAACCTCGCGGGGGTTGGAACCGTCGAAAACTGGCGCCGCATCCATGCCGAGGGCTACGGTGACCTTCGTTCTATCGAACTTTCCAAGCCGGTAGCCGCGGTGACCGCCGATGCAGCGAGGCTCGCCGAAAAGTCTGGCTGGAAGGTCGCCAAGGTCGATCCCGCTCGGGGCCATATCGAAGCAACTGCGAGCGTTTCCTACATCCGCTTTCAGGACGATGTGGTGATCCGCATCGTGCCCACTGCGGATGGGCAGGGCAGCCGGGTCGATATGCGCTCGGTTAGCCGCGTCGGGATCAGCGATTTCGGAGTCAACGCCAAGCGCATCCGTGCCTTCCTCACCGAGCTGGCCGCTGGCGGCAGCTGAGGAAATGCAGGAAAGCCAAAGTTAGCGTAGTAGTTTGATTTATCAGAAGGCTTGGCACTGTACCGTTGCAGGGGCTCCACAATAGCGCCCAGAATCCCGAGATGTGGCCGGCGCAAGCGGGACAAATGCGTTGTGAAAACCCGCGGGTTTCACAGGGCTTTGTAGCATTTTGGCGTGAAGGGAGGGCTGGAGCGGTGAAGGGAACCGCGAATGACAACTAATGATTTGAATATAGTAGAATAATTGAAAGCTATTCAAGCGCATACCCCCAAAGATACCCCCAGATAGGCTACTTAAGCCTGCTTTCGGGCCGATCTACGCTAGCTTTCTGATCTTAGCCTTGGGCAATTCCGATTGCGGTCGGACCTCGGTGACGCCCAGCATCAGTCGGCCGGGTTATCAAGCCCGACGAGGAAGTGGGTGCAGTCCTCGATTGCCGCGTCGATTTGGAACTGCCAGTTGTCCTCGTCGATCTGGTCCTCGCGCAGCGCCACGGCCGCGTCGACGTAGCGGATCAGGGTCTCGGCGATCAGCGCGCGCAGCGGGCCATCAGGGTCAGTGTCGTTCGTGCCCAGCCCTAGCTTCCTGAGGAACGCGGCCTGCGCGCCGACCGATAGGGTCTGGGTATAGGCCTTGTTGGCCGGGGTGAACTCCTTGACCCACCGCTCGACAATGGCCGCGATCTGCCCGCCGTCGTCCGGCTTGCCATCGTGCATGGCATCGTGGGCCTCCTTGACCATCGCGCGGACGCGCTCCTCGACGAACTCGAGGTCACCCATGGACGGCTGGTCCGAGACGTCGAAAGTCGACGAAGTCGGGCCCATGTCCTTGAGAGTAGTGGCGGGGATGGCTTTGGTCATGGAGTTTCTTAGCCTGCCTTTCCGATCAATCCCAGTAATCCGAGTCGAGGTCCAGATCGATTGGTAGGATTACGAAGCTCGTCGGGAAAGGCTTGGGCTACCGAAAGCTTCGGGCAGTGCTTGAAGGTGCATCGACGCACAGAGGGGCATCAGCATTTTTTATAGACAGACAGGGTCAAGCAAAATGGACGTCGGCCGATTGTGTCGTGAAGGTCCGCATAGACACAGGTCGGGCAATGGGCGTTGATCAGACTGATGGCATCAGCTGTTAGGACGGTGTTCGCACTCCCACCCCCATGGTGTAGCTAAATGCGTAGCGAAATCCAAAGTTCGCGCAGTCGGCAGAGTTCCGCCAATCTTCTGTCTTGTTGTATCGGATTTCGCTACAGGTTTAGCCGCATCTTTACCCGGAATTAGTGCCGTCGTTTCGAAATCCAATACCGGGAAATTGCCGCATGAACGCCCCCTACGATAAGTTTTCAGCGCCCTCTGGCCCCGTTCCATCCGCTTGCGTGCAGTAGTTTTCGGCGCAGGTTCTTTCTCCAAAAAGTCCCAAGTAGCCATTTTACGTCCCGGCCCAGGAAGCCAAGCGAGACGCCAACACCGAGCACGTGAGGCTTCACCGGCCTTAATCGAGAAATGCGCGTCCTGCGTCATCTGGATGAAGCCCAGCTCCATCAGATCATCGAACGCGCGACTGGCGGCAGTTAGATCTGCCACGCCCAATCGGTGAGCTGCGTCGCGGACGCCCAAATATAGGCTGCCATTGTTGTCCCCGTTGTAGAGCATGGTCAGTTCGACGAGCAGTGAGCGGGCATTGGGGGACAAGGCACGATAGGCGTTGCTCGACAGAATTCGAAAGTCCAGTCGGACGAAGCGACTAGTTTGATTGCGCCCGGTCGCATCGACGCGGTTGCGGCTTCGACGCCTCGGCATGCTTCAGGTTTCCCCGCTAATCAGGGTGCGAAGTGAGGCAGCCGGGATGAGGGTGCGCTTGCCAATTTTGCGCGCGTCCAGTTTGCCTTCGCCGATGAGCTGATACAGCCGGGTGCGACCAAGGGACGAAACTCGGCAAGCTTCCCTGATCGAATAGGCCAGAGGCTCGAGGGGAGATTGGGTAACGGGCATCGACAACTCCATTCGTCTGCGAATGTAGGTGCTCTGCCTCGACCGCCCCCGTGCAGTCAGCCGGAAGGGCCAGAATTGGCCGGAAACGGGAGTGCGTTAGTTTCCGGCTGAGCGAATTCTCCGGAGCACAGCGTTGATTACAGGCTGCACGGTCGCGCGTCCGGGCTCCTCTTTGCCCGCTCTTGAGAGCCGACCTAAAATCTTGTCCAGGACCTCTGATTGGCCATCATGACCCGAGCCGGGAGGCACGCCCTCCTCGTGGATGAACAGTGCGAGTTCAACCGCAAAATCTGGCCACCATCTGGCGGCTGGCCGCCCTCCGACTTTTGCATCCGCGACCAAAGACTGATTGCTCAAATTTTTCGGGTTGCCTGCGTCGGCGAACGGGCGTGGAAGCTGGTCTTCCCGGACCTCCAGCCCGATTACACCCCCCTCGTGGTCATCGAACTCATTCATGAAATGGTATTCGAAATCCCCAGCAAACCAGTCGGCACCGCGGGCGGACTGACTACATTGGGAGAGCGCGCCCCAAAAGGCGGGAGGTATGGCAAAGAACCCATCGGCACTGGCTATTGGAGGAGAGTGTTGATCGGCCCCGCCTTTGGGCTCCTTGAGCCATCTGAAGCCTCTGGCCCGCCCCGATAGTTGCCCGGTTCGCAGTCGTCGCAGGAGCATGTCTGTGATTGCGCGGATGGACGCCTCTTCATCGGCGTAGATGCCCGCCTGCGCGTATTGCTTGCGCAACCGTATGACAGCGTCCCCAATTGGTACCCATACACCAGCGGCAGCGTCTTTCTCGCTCATTGTCCCGATTGCCTCGCCACCCGCCTGTTCTTTGCCGCGCCCAGCCGCTCCAGCGGGTTCACAAGGGCCTCGTAGCGCCCAAACAGGTGTTCCACGCGGTCGCGGTCGCTGGCGAAGGGGGCGGGGCGGTAGAGGCGGTCAACGGCAGTATCGAGCGCAGTGTGCGCTTTCCGCAGATCGGCTGGCATGGTGTCCGGATCATACAGATCGGCAAGGCTGGACGTGGGGTAGGCGGCGCGGACATCGAGCACGGCTTGCGCCAGAGCTTCGATCTTCTCGCGCTGCGCGGGGGATGCTTCCGGCCATGGGAAGGTGTTGTAGACTAGGCCAATTGAGTAGCGGAATCGGCTCTCTAACCGGCCGCCGATGTGCGCAAGCCATGCCATATGTGCGCGGCTCATTAGGATGCCGAAATCGTAAACGGTCGCTATGTCGAGCAGGACCGTCGCGTCGCTAGGGATCGCGGGAGGAACTAGCCAGCCGATGGGGGCATAGTCGCGCCGTTCAGATGTATGTCGAGGGAATAACAAGAACGGGCTTTCGGGAATTCTTGTGACATGGAAAGCGCTGGGATTGTCGGCAAGCGCGGTAGCCGTGATGCCCTTTTCTTTTATCGCTTTGTCCGGGGCGCTTCGTTTGGAATTGATTTCGCCCTTCCGGAAGGCCCGGACTTTCCTTAGCCGCTCCAGGATTGGGGGAATGCTCCGCACTAACGCCGGGTCAGCGTGCTGGAGCGCAAGAATCCAACGGTCTGCCCCGTGCAGATATTCTTCGGCTCCAATAAAGGGGCGCAACAGGGGGGCCGCAACCGGATAGACGCCAAGGAGTTCGGCACGCTCTGAATGGTCGAAAATAAGATACCCGCCATCGACCGGCTTCGAACCAATTGTAAGTGGGCGAACACCATTTATCGGCCTGCTTTCCTCTTTCACCACAAGATGTCGGTTCGCCACCCCACGCGCATCGAACAGGTAAGCGGTAAGCCCGCCGTGCTGGCTCTCCACCGGGTCTCCCTTGACGTCGGGATATGAAAACAGCCGCTTTTCGGCTGGCTCATTGTCTCGGTGCGCCAGCCCTACGATGACCACATGGACGTTGGCCTTGCCGCGCGCCTCGCTGCCCCAGCTGAAGGTCCTATGTGCAAAGGCAATCTCGAGCCTGAAGCGGTCGAAAAGGATCGGCCAAAGCTGCGCCACCTGTTCGCCCTGACAGATCGAATTGGTCGAAACGAAGGCCACCCGAATGCGCGGATTGGCCTTTACGAATTGTCCGGCCTTGATGAACCACGCTGCGACATAGTCGAGCGTTCCGCCGCTGCCCCCAAGGCCTGCAATCCGGCGCACTTGTTCGCGCTGAAGCTGGCTCTGGAACTTCGCGCCCACGAAAGGCGGGTTGCCCATGATGTAGCTGCATCGCTCTGGCGGAAGCAGCGTGCTCCAGTCCGATTCCAGCGCATCGGCGTGGAGAATGTGGGCGGAATCCTTGAGCGGGATGCGGGCGTAGTTTAGCCGGAAGGCCTCGTTGATGGCATTGTTGGCGATATGGTCCATCATCCACATGGCCACCTCGGCAATGCGGGCCGGGAATTCCTCGTATTCGATGCCATAGAATTGATCGACCGTGACGCGCGACAGCAGCGCCGCGTCGATCTGTTGGTCGCCATACTGCGCCTTGAGCGCCTGCAGCTCCAGCCGCCGGATTTCTCGGTAGGCAATCACCAGGAAATTGCCGCACCCGCAGGCGGGATCGAAGAACGTGAGGCGCGCGAGCTTGTGTTGGAATTCGGTCAGCGCCTTCTCGCGGCCCGTGCGCCGCCCAATGATCGCCGCCAGTTCCGCCTTCAGATCATCGAGAAACAGTGGGCCGATAACCTTCAGGATATTGGCCTCGGTCGTGTAGTGCGCGCCCTTGGCCCGGCGCTCCTTGGCATCCATTACGGACTGGAAGAGCGAGCCGAAAATGGCAGGGCTGACGCCAGACCAGTCATGGCGGCAAGCGTCTAGCAGTAGCTCGCGCATCTTGGCGGTAAAATGGGGCGTGCGCAGCCTGCCGGCGAACAGTCGGCCATTCACATAGGGGAAGGCGTTGAGTTCGGCCTGGAGCGTGCTCTGGCGGCTGGTCTCCGGCGTATCAAGCACGTCGAACAGATCATTGAGCACCCGGCCGGCATCGCTGCCATCGGGGCGAGTGTCGTTCTCCAGCAGCTGCAGGAAAATATCCTTCGGCTGGAAAATTCCGGTGTCGTCTGCGAACATGCAGAACAGCAGCCGGACCAACAATTGCTCAAGATCGTGGCCAACATAGGCAGATTCCTCGAGCGCGTCATGGAGCTTGCCCATGAGCTCCGCAGCCTTAATCGTGACGTTGGCCTGCGTCTCGAAACTGACTTTCCGGCCGAGCATGAAATCGAAGGCCGAGATGTGCTTGTGCAAATCCTGAAGGTGGAACTTCAACTCCGTTCCGGTTTCCAGATCGAGCAGGCGCCAGCGCTGGAAATCACAGGTTAGCACCCAGCGCGGCTGTTCCGTGGGGTGGATGCCCTCGACATAATCGAGCGCTTGGCCCTGTGCGCGGTCTAGATCGAGATTGCTACTCTTTTGCTCGACCAGCAATGTGCCGGGCCAGAATAGGTCGATGAAGCCGTGCTTTTGCTTGAGCAGCTTCACCCGCTGCTCGTAGATCGCCACTTGCTTGCGCTTGATGCCGAAGATCTCGAAAAACTCGTTATAGAAGGTCTGGGTTTCGCCCTTCTCGTAGCGAGCGTTTTTCCAATCCTCGCTGAAGGCCTTCGCGCGCCGCTTTATCTCGTCCCAGCCTAGCCGCATGGCACCCCTCTTGTGTTCGCAGGGGTTTAGTCATGTTCGCTGCCCTCAAGCAAGCAGCAGTATGTCAGCCCACATCGCGGCCGGGGAAAGCCACCAAGTCCGCGCCCTTGCGCAGTCGGTCGAGATGGTCGCTCCACCATTGCGCCATTTCCACCCTTTCCTGCCAATGTGCGCCGCGATGATAAGCCGCGCGGACCTTGTCGCTATCGCCGTGAGCAAGTGCACGTTCGATTGCGTCCGGGTTCCACCTGCCGCTTTCGTTGAGAAGCGTGGAAGCCATGGCCCGGAAGCCGTGCGCTGTCATTTCATCGGTGGCATATCCCAGCCGCCGCAGCCCTGCATTGATCGTATTCTCACTCATCGGTCGAGCGCGAGTTCGGACGGAAGGGAAAACGTAGCCGGTCGGACCTGTCACCGACCGAGCTTCGGCGAACAATTCAACCACCTGGCGCGAAAGCGGGACATGGTGGGCCTTGCGCATTTTCATTTTGCCCGCCGGGATGGTCCAGAGTGCGCCGTCCAGATCAATCTCGTTCCACTCGGCGTGGCGCAGTTCACCGGGACGGACAAACACATGGGGCGCAATCTGGAGAGCCAGTTTGGTGACCCCGCTGCCTTCGTAATCGTCAATCGCGCGCAGCAGTTCGCCCACCCTTTTAGGGTCGGTGATCGCACCGTAGTGTTTGACTGTCGGCGCGGTCAGGGCGCCGCGCAAATCGCGGGTCGGGTCCGATGTCAGCCGTGCTGTCGCCACGGCATAGCGGAACACTGCGCCAGCCAGTTGTAGGCTGCGGCGGGCGCTTTCGAGCTTTCCCTTGCCTTCGATCCGACGAATGGCGGTCAGCACGTCAGCCGGTTCAATCTCGCCAACGGGCAGTTTGCCGATGGACCCGCAGACCAGCGACAACAGATACTCGCTGCGCGTCGCGGTAGCTGGTGCCCAGCCTTTAATGCCATCACGCCGCCGCTTCTCGCAATACTCGTCGCAGATCGCCTTGAATGTATCCGCCGCCTGCGTGCGGGCGCGTGCTTTTTCTCGTTGCTTTTCCCGCGAAGGGTCTTTGCCCAAGGCGATGAGCTCCCGAGCTTCCTCACGCCGCCTGCGTGCTTCACCAAGCCCGATTTCGGGATATGCTCCAAGGGCCAAAAGCTTCTCGCGTCCGTCAATCCGATACTTGAGCCGCCAAAGTTTGCCCCCGGCCGGGGTGACCAGCAGGAACATGCCCCCACCATCTGTCAGCTTAACTGCCTTGGCGCCAGGCTTGGCATTCCGGATTCCAACGTCAGTTAGGGCCATATTGCTCCCCAGCCTCTATCGGGTTCGCACCCCCAATATACCCCCAGACATTGGGGTATCGACTTGGCCATTTCGACCATACCCCCCAATCATACCCCCAGCAGGAGGTGACTGGGAGTGAACGCAGGTGAACATTTTCGGCCCAATAGCCGCCAAATACCGTAGATTTTGGGGAATTGTCCAGACGAATGTGAACGTAGGCGGACAGGGGGATGGAGCGGGTGAAGGGAATCGAACCCTCGTATTCAGCTTGGGAAGCTGCTGCTCTACCATTGAGCTACACCCGCTCGGGCGGTGGGCCATTGCCATGGCGGGCGCGGTCGGTCAACCGGGCTCGGGCTTGATCGGAGGAACCGACGCCTCGGCTAGCCTTGCTGCGCGCGGCCCCGGTCCATCACGGCAAAGCGACGGGCTTCCACCTCATCACCGCTGACCTCGGCATTGCGCGCGGATGAGGTGCTGTGCTCGAGCGCCATCGCCTCGCCGAATGGCAGGGCATAGCCGTCATCGATGAGCTTCTTGTAAGCGGCGACCATTGCCGGATCGGCGCTGGCAATGTCGGCAGCAAGCTTCTTTGCGGCGGGGAGGAGTTCATCCGCTGCGACCACCCGGTTGACCAGGCCCCAGGCGCAGGCGGTCTGCGCGTCGAGAAAGTTGCCGGTCAGCGACAGTTCCTTGGCGCGGCTGATCCCGATCATCCGCGACAGCTTCTGCGACAGGCCCCAGCCGGGCATGATCCCGACCCGGGCATGGGTATCGGCGAAGCGGGCGTTCTCGCTGGCGATCAGGATGTCGCAGGCCAGGGCCACTTCGAAGCCGCCCGTGATGGCCACGCCGTTGATCGCGCCGATCACTGGTTTGCGGCACAGCTCGATCGCCTTTACCGGGTTGGCGACAGCCTCGCTGGCATTGGCCGCGCCCAGCCCCTCGACGCCGAGTTCCTTAAGGTCGAGGCCGGCGGTGAAGGCGCGGGTGCCAGCGCCGGTCAGCACCACGGCACGGACCTGGTCGTCGGCATCAAGCTCGGTCATGACCTGAGCCAGCTTGGCGCGCAGACCGCGGGAGAGGGCATTCATCGCTTCCGGGCGGTTGAGCGTGACGACGGCTATCGCGCCATCGCGTTCGACGGTTACCAGCATCGCCTGAACTCCCTTACTTGCGCAGGCGAACGGCGGAGCTTTGCCCGTCATCGACCCGGATGATCGCCCCGGTCACGCATTCGCTCGGCGGGGAGACCAGGTAGAGCAGGGTGGAATCGAGCTGGGCCGGCACCGGCACCCGCTCGCGCGCCAGGTGCGGAGCCGGATTGCCGCCCATCCGCTCGAACATACCGTCGGTCATTTCCGACACGAACATGCCCGGTGCAATGGCGTTGACGTTGATGTTGTAGGGCGCCCATTCGACGCTGAGGCATTCGGTCATCCGCGCAATTGCGGTCTTGGTCACCGAATAGAGCGCCGCGCCGCTGCCATCGTAGCGGAAGTGAGCGGTCGAGCTGATGTTGACGATGCGGCCCTGCTTTCTGGCAGCGATCAGGTGCCGCGCCACTTCGCAGGCCAGGATCCACGGGCCGCGCAGGTTGACGCCGAGGACTTGGTCGATCAGTTCCAGGCTCATCTTGTGGGCACGCTGGGCATCGGGGATGCCGGCATTGTTGACCAGGATGTCGACCGTGCCGAATTCCGCCTCGGCTGCGGCGACGGCGGCGATCATCGAATCCGCATCGGTCGCGTCCATCTGCACAGCCAGGGCCTGACCGCCTGAGGAACGAATCTTGTCGGCCAGCGCCTCCAGCCGGTCCTTGCGCCGGGCGGCCAGCACCACGGCCGCTCCCTGGCTCGCCAGCACCTGGGCGAAGCGTTCACCCAGGCCCGAGCTTGCTCCGGTGACCAGCGCGACCCGGCCGGCCAGGTCGGTGGAATTGTTGGGCAGGGGGTATTCGCTCATGTCAGGCTCTCCGGGCATCGCCGATGTTTAACCGGTCGGTTAAATCACCATGCATCTGCCGGGAGCGCTTGGCAAGGGTCAGCCGCCCGCCGCCTCCACTACGTCGCGCAACCGGTCCTTGCCGAACCACATCTCGTCACTCAGGAAGAAGGTCGGCACGCCAAAGGCGCCCCGTGCCACTGCGTTTTCGGTGCTGGCAACGAGCTCTGCCTTGACCGCTTCATCGGCGACCAGTGCGCCAAACGCGGTCCCGTCCAGTCCGGCCTGGTCCAGCACCCGCGCCCAGACGTCCTGTTCATCCAGCTTTTGCCCGTCCTGCCACAGCGCGGTGTACATGGCTTCGCGGTAGGCAGGCCCGCAGCCCAGGCGCTCGGCGGCAATCGCACCGCGCATCGCCAGCAGGGTGTTGACCGGGAAGTGTGGGTTGAACTGGAACCCGCTGATGCCGTGCTGCGTCATGAAGCGCTGCATCTCCAGCCGGTCATAGGCGACCTTGTTGGCGACATGGCCATAGGTCATCAGCGGCGGCTTGTTGCCGGTGGCCTTGAAGATCCCGCCCAAGAGAACCGGCACATAGCGGAACTTGACCTTGCCCCGGGCCTCAATCGCCGGGATCGCGCGGTGAACGAACCAGGAATTGGGGCCACCGAAGTCAAACAGGAACTCGATCTCGCGCGCCATCACCACTTCTCCCCGTATGGCCGGATTTCCTGCTCGAAGGTCCAGGCGGATTTTGGCTGGTTGTAGAGCGCCCAATAGGCCTCGGCCACGGCTTCGGTAGGCATCAGCAGGTCGGGCTGGGCGGCCAGAGCCTCTTCCCCGATCCGTTCGGTCACCCGCGCGCGGACCCATTCGGTATCGACCCCGGCATCGATCACCAGGTGAGCGACGTGAATCCCTTGTGGCCACAGCTCGCGCGCCGCTGATTGCGCCATGGCGCGCAGCCCGGCTTTGGCCGCGGCAAAGGCGGCATAGCCCGGCTTACCCCGCAGGCCGGCCGTGGCGCCGGTGACGAAGATCTTGCCGCTCCCGCGCGGTAGCATCAGCTTGGCCGCTTCGCGGACCGAGACGAACCCGGCATAGCAGGCCATTTCCCAAACCTTGCGGAAAACGCGGTCGGTCGTTTCGGTCAGGGGGAAATTGACGTTGGCGCCGACGTTGAAGACCACCAGGTCCAGCGGTGCACGGGCCTCTGCTTCGGCGACAAAGGCCGTGACGTCCTCGCTCTCACGCGCATCCAAGCTGCGGCCGGTGATATTGCCGCCCAGCAAAGGTGCCAGCTTCTCACCATTGCGGCGGCCGGCGTGGACCAGGAAGCCCTCGGCGGCAAAGCGGCGGGCGATGGCCGCGCCGATATGGTCGCCCGCCCCAATCACGGCGACCGACTGGCTCACTTGCGGTCCACCGAAATCACCGCGACGGTGAAGCGTGAGATGCAGATCAGCTTGTCCGCCTCGTCCTCGATCCGGATTGTCCAGACCTGGGTCGTGCGGCCCAGGGCCTCGGGCCGGGCCGTGGCATAGACCCAGCCCGAATAGGCCGGGCGGATGTGGTTGGCGTTGATCTCCATGCCGACCGCGACAAACTTTTCGCGGTCAACGCAATAGCTGGCTGCGACCGACCCGATCGTCTCCGCCAGCGCGACCGAGGCCCCGCCATGGAGCCGCTTGAACGGCTGTTGCGTGCGCTCATCGACCGGCATCCGCGCCCGGATCCAGTCATCGCCGCAGTCGACAAATTCGATGCCAAGATGGCCGGGCATGGCGTTGTCGCCCAGCGCGGTCATCGGTTGCAGGGGTGGCCGCTCACCGCCCCACCAGATTATTGCGTTGCTCATTGCAACTTTCTGGCGGAAAGTTCGCGCGCTGGCAATTGCTCTAAAGCGAGAGGTCGGACAGGCCGGGATGGTCAGCCGGACGCGGTCCCTGCGGCCAGTGGAACAGCCGCTCGCTTTCACGGATCGGCAGATCGTTGATGCTGGCAATGCGCCGCGCCATGTGGCCGCTGGCAGCAAATTCCCAGTTCTCGTTGCCGTAACTGCGCCACCATTGGTCAGTCTCGTCGTGCCATTCATAGGCAAAGCGCACGGCGATGCGGTTCTCGGTGAAGGCCCACAGCTCCTTGATCAACCGATAGTCATGCTCGCGCTGCCACTTGCGGGTCAAAAAGTCCTTGATCGCCGCGCGGCCGACCAGAAAATCGGCGCGGTTCCGCCAGCGGCTGTCGAGCGTATAGGCCAGCGCGACCCGCGCGGGATCGCGGCTGTTCCAGGCATCTTCGGCGGCGCGGACCTTGGCAATTGCCGTGTCGCGGGAGAAGGGCGGGAGCGGTGGGCGATCTTCCATGAGGGGCCTCATACAAACGGCATGGCGAATTCGACGCGGACCCCGCCGGGGATCGCGGCGATCAGGTGCTGCACGGCCGAGCCTTCGCGCATCGGGCCGGGGCCGAATTCGATCTCGACCCCAGGCCAGTCGCGGATCCGGGCATGGACCATGCCGAGATGGGCTTCATCGGCCACGCCTAGTGCTAGGTGATACAGTCCGATATTGCGACGGCGATCAAAGCCGATTGCCTTGGCCGGATCTTCTACCTGCCACAGCGTCAGCAGTATCGTACCGTCGCTCACGAAGTGGGCCGGGTAGGACGGCACGCCGCCGACCAGGCGATAGCCGAGCGCTTCACAGAAGAAGTCCTTGGCCGCTTCGATATCGGGAAGGGCTAGGCCAACATGGTGGACACCAGTCGTCAGGGCTTCGGTCATCGTTCATTCTCCTGGATTCTTTCGGGCAAGTTGGGCGTGCAGGGCGTCGGCCTCGGCGCGCAGCTGGGTGATCTGGTGGGCGAGCGGCTGGATCACGTCGGCAATCTCGGCCTCGGTAAAGCGCGGGGTGATGTGCTGGGGGCAGTTCCAGTCAAACCCGACCACGTCGATGACAGTGGCCCGCTCGCCCAATGCGCGGTACCCCTCGGGCATCAGCGCAGCGAGCAGGGCCGGGTCTTCATCCGCCCGGACAACCCGGCCATGGCCGAGCAGCTTGAGCCGCCGGCGGTTGGGATAGTCGATCAGGAACAGCGACAGGCGCGGGTCGGCGTCTAGGTTGGCCGTGGTTACGTGCTGGCGATTGCCGCGATAGTCGGCAAAGCCTAGCCGGTTGCCCGGCAGCACCTTCAGGAAGCCCGCCGGTCCGCCGCGATGCTGGACATAGGGCCAGCCATCGGGGGTGACGGTGCCCAGGTAAAAGCTGTCGCGCGCGGCGATGAATTCAGCTTCCTTCGCGGTCAGCTGGTCAGGGATGCCATCGGCACCTTCCTCCATTCGCGCATAGGCCTCGCGCGAGCCGTCCTCGGCTTGGAGTGCCCGGGCGGCGTCGCTGAACAGGGTGTGGACATAGTTGCGGGCCATTGGCTGCCTCCTTGAGCGGGTTGCACGGCCCTTTGGTCGGGGGCAAGCGGACTGGGCCGTGCGAGGAGGGAGATAGCTCGTCACGCACTGTGCGATAATAAGCTTTGCTGGAACAAGATTATTCCGATATGGGGAATAATATGGATCGCCTCGCTGCCTATGACATGTTCGTACAAGTGGCGCGCAGCGGATCGTTCAGCGGCGCGGCCCGCCGGCTTGGTCTGGCCCCACAGGCGATAACCCGCGGGATCGCCGGGCTGGAGGAGCACCTGGGCATCCGGCTGTTCCAGCGCAGCACTCGGGCTGTCGCGCTTACGGCCGAAGGAGCTGGTTTGCTCCCGCGGATCGAGCGGCTGCTTGATGATCTGGCAGAAAGCGAGCGCAGCGCCGCCGGCATGCTGGTGGAGCCGCAGGGCGAACTCGCGATCACCGCGCCGGTTGCCTTCGGGCAGCGCCACGTTGTCCCGGTGGTCAGCGAACTCCTTTCACTGCACCCCGGTCTCGACGTGCGGCTGATGCTGATCGATCGCAATGTCCGCCTGATCGAAGAGGGGATTGATGTGGCTGTACGCATTGGTGCCCTCGAAGATTCGGCGCTTCGGGCCCGGCGGATCGGGGCGGTGCGTGAGGTGATCGTGGGCAGCCCGGCCTATCTTGCCCGCCAGGGTGTGCCGGCGCGGGGGGAGGATCTTGGCAGCCACGAGCTGATCGCCTCGACCGGACCGCGCGGCGGACGGGAATGGCGGATCGTCGGGGTGTCGTCCCGAACGGGACCCCGGCGGCGCTTGCGGATCAATTCGGTCGATGGCGCGATCGCGGCGGCCGAGGCGGGCGTGGGCCTCGCCAACTTCCTGTCCTACCAGGTGGCCGATGCCCTGGCGGCGGGCCGCCTGGTCGAAGTGCTGCGGCCAGAGCCGGTCGAGCCTATTCCGGTCAACCTGGTGTTTGATCCGGCCCGCGCCACCTCCGCCGGCACCCGGGCCTTCATCGAGGCGATGGTCCGGCGGGCCAGTCGCGGCGGCTGGGGCTAGGCGGCTTCGGTGACCCGATCTTTGGCTCGAACCCCATCGTAGACGAATTCGGAACCGTCCAGATCAATCTGCGGCCATTCCACCCGATCGCGCTCATAGTCCTGGCTGTCTTGCCATTCGGGACGGTCAAGCCGACCAGGCAACTTTTCGAGATCGCGCAGCAAATAATTGGGATTGAAGTTGTCGGGTTCGATCCATGGCAAGCGCGGCAGATCGGCGAGTTCATCAGGCACGCGGACCTCTGCCCGCTTCGCACCCCGCACCTCCATATGTTTCAGCAGGCGGCAAACGAATTCGCCGATCAGCTCGACCCGCAATGTTGCGGCGTTGCGGAAATAGACCATCATCCAGGCCAGGTTCGGCACACCAGAGAACATCATTCCGCGCCAGCTGATCGTATCGGCAAAGTTCACTGGCTGTCCATCGACCGAGAAAGCGATACCGCCCATCACCTTCAGCCGGAAACCAGTGGCGGCGATGACTATGTCGGCCGGAATTTCGGTGCCGTCCTTGGTAGTGATCCCGGTGCTGGTAAAATGGTCGATCTCATCGGTCACAACATCGACTTTGCCTGATGCGATGGCCGTAAACATGTCGCCATCGGGTACAAAGGCAAGCCGTTGCTGCCAGGGGCGATACCGGGGCGTGAAGTGCGGTTCGAACTGAAAGTCCGGCCCGGCATATGCCCGGATTGCTTCCTTCAGTTCTGCGATCACCGCATCGGGCTCTTCGCGGCAGCGGCGAGTGATCTCCTTGTGGTCATAGTTGACTGACTGGCGGACGATTCGGTGGATGGTCGGTTCATCGACCCCGATCAGGCGCAGTCGATCAGCCAGTTCGTTCGCGTTGGGCGCCGCCAAAAAATAGGTTGGGGATCGTTGCAGCATGGTGACCCGCGCCGCTCGCTCGGCCATGGCAGGCACGATTGTGGCGGCAGAAGCACCGGAACCGATTACCACAACCCGTTTGCCGGAATAGTCGGTCGCCGGATCCCAGGACTGTGCATGAACCAGCAGTCCAGCAAAATCTCCCATGCCGGGCCATTCCGGCATGTATGGGTTTTCGTGATCGTAGTAGCCTTGGCACATCCAGAGAAAGGTGCAGGTGAAATCGGCGCTGGTACCGTCGGCTCGGATCGCGCTGACGGACCATTGTCCGGCTTCGCTCGACCATTCGGCGCGGGTAATGCGGTGGCCATAGCGCAAATGCGAAGCCAGCCCGTATTCGTCGATCACCTCGCCCAGATAATCAATGATCGCCTGGCCACTGGCGATCGGCGGGCCAACCCACGGCTTGAAGCTGTAGCCGTAGGTATAGAGGTCGGAGTCTGAGCGGATTCCAGGATATTGGTGCGTAACCCAAGTGCCGCCAAACGTGTCCTTCATCTCCAAGATTGCATAGGTCTTTTCTGGACATTGCTTGGTCAGGTGAACCGCCGAGCCGATCCCGCCTAGCCCTGCGCCAACGATCAAGACGTCAACATGGGTTGAGCCCGCAGTTGCCGATGAGGCGATTGCATTCATCACGACTCTCCCTTCGCTCTTAATCGTGCGATTAAACGCCTAATGAAGCCGCTTGCCAAGTCCGTAATTGATCGCCGTCAACTGGGTTCGAAAGCGGGCGGTTCTTGGCTGCCCTGGCCCAGCGCGCGCTGCATGTAGAGCGTATCGAGCCAGCGGCCCTGTTTGCGCCCGATCCCGGACAGGCGGCCTGCAAGAGTGAAGCCCAGCCGTGCGTGCAGCGCTTCGGACGCCGGCTCGGCCCCGCCGATCACCGCAACCATTTGGCGAAAACCCGCAGCGGTGCAGGCTTCGATCAGCGCCGCAAGCAGCACCTTGCCCACGCCCTGTCCGCGGGCAGCATCGCGGATGTAGATGCTGTCCTCACAGACAAACCGGTATGCGGCGCGATCTCGAAACTGGGTGGCATAGGCATAGCCGAGCATGGTCCCGTCCGCCTGTTCGGCGACCAGCCAGGGCCAGCCGGAGCCAAGCACCCGGTCCATGCGGCGGGTCATCTCGGCTGTATCAGGGGGCTCGGTTTCATAGCTCGCCGTGCCATGAAGCACGTGGTGGGCGTAGATATCCGCGATGGCGGGGCAATCATCTGGTCGGGCCGGGCGGATCTGCATCGGTGCAGGATGGCTGCTCCTGCCCAGCCGTCAATCCCCGGCGATCGTCATTCCATCGACGCGGATCGTGGGCACGTTGACCGCGCGGTGCCATTCCAGGTCATTGGCCGGGGTCAGCGCGGCGAACATGTCGATCAGATTACCCGCCACGGTGAATTCGGCCACTGGCCCGGCGATCTTGCCATCCACGATGCGGAAGCCCGAGGCACCGCGGCTGTAATCGCCGGTCACGCCGTTGACGCCGTGGCCGATCAGTTCGCTCACGTAAACGCCATCGGCAATGTCGGCCATCAGCTCTTCGGGCGTCATCGTCCCGGCTTCCAGGTGCAGGTTGCTGGTGCCCACGCCCGGCGATCCGCCTGCGCCGCGCACCGCATGGCCAGTCGGCGTGCCACCGAGCTGGCGGGCGGCGGCGCTGTCCATCAGCCAGCCGGTCAGGTGACCGTCCGCCACCAGTTCGCGCCGCGCCACGGGCAAGCCTTCGCCATCGAACGGACGCGAGGACAGGCCGCGTTGGCGCAGCGGATCGTCGACGATCGTCACCTCCGGCTTGAACAATTGCGCCCCATCCCGGTCGAGCAGGAAGCTGGCGCGGCGGGCGATGGCATTGCCCGACATAGCCCCGGTCAGGTGGCCGATCAGCGAGCCGCCGACGCGCGGATCGAAGACGACTGGCAGCTGCCCGCTCTTGAGCCGACCGGGGTTGAGGCGAGCGACGGCGCGGTCCCCGGCCATCTGACCGATTTCCTCTGGCGCGGGCAGATCCGCGAGGTGCCGCGCGGTGCGCCAGCCATAGTCGCGCTGCATCGAATCGCCCTCGCCGGCGATCACCACGGCGCTGATTCCGTGGCAGGTGCCGCCATAGGCGCCGGCAAAGCCGTGGCTGGTAACAAGGGCCATGACCCGGCGGGCCAGGCTGGCGGAGCCGCCTTCGCTGTTGGTCACGCGGGCCACGGCGCGGGCCGCATCCTCGGCAGCGAGGGCGCGGGTCAGTAGGTCCTGCGGGCTCGGTTCGGCGCTATCTTCCAGGTCCAGCTCCGGCAGGCCCGCGCGGAAGAGCAGCTCTTCGGGGGCGAGGCCAGCATATTGGTCCTCCGGCGCGGCGCGGGCCATGTCGACCGCGCGGGCGGCCAGTTCCTTGAGCGCGGCATCCGACAGGTCGCTCGAGCCGATCGAGGCCGAACGGCGACCGACAAAGACGCGCAGGTCCAGGTGTTCGCTTTCGCTGCGCTCGATATCTTCCAGCTTGCCGAGCCGGACCTGGACCCCTTCGGACGAGCTGCCCGAATAGATCGCGTCAGCGGCATCGGCTCCGGCCTTGCGGGCAAGGTCGATCAGCGCGGCAGCGCGTTTCTGGGCGGCGGAAGGGGTCAGCATGCAAGGGTCACTCCGAAAGCGGAGTGGCCGATCTAGGTATTGCTGGGCAGAAGGGCAATCAGCTGAAGGCGATTGCCAGCAGCTTGAACACGCCGGTCACCACGAAAGGCAAGCCCAGCGCCAGGACCCAGACCCAATTGCGATCGCGGCGATAGTAGGGAGCAAGGGCCGGATCGACCGCCTGAGCATCGGACAGGCGGTTCCAACGGCGCTCAAACCGACGGCAGGCCGGAATGATCGCAGCGACCAGAACGATCAATGCAAAATAGGGCAGAATCGAGCCGCTCTTGGCATTGAGCGCGCCCATGGTGACGAAGATCTGAAGACCGGTATAGGCCAGCAAGGCATAGGCGATGTGGTCACTCATCCGCTTGCGCCAGTCGAGCGGCTTGTAAGTGCCCTGAGCCGAAACGTCTGCGCGGTGCCATGCTTTGGCCATCAGCGATCCCCTAATCATTCCCCAGCGCCCCGGCGGTCTGTGCCACCATTTAGGACAGGATGAGTAGAACACCGAAGGGCGAAGGGATCAAGCCTCGTTTACCAATCGTCCGCTATGTCGTTCGTCGATGCCCCATGCACGAAACCTGCCAAATGGACCTTGCGCAGCTTGCCGAGCGGCGCGGTGCGCCCTAAACGGGCAGGTGCAATGACCGATACTGTCACTCAAGCCGCTGGGCCCAGTGCCGAATCTTCGCTGCCGCAGGGCGGGCTCGAAGTCATTTCGATCGCCAAGTCCTATGACAAGCGCGCGGTGTTGACCGATATCTCGCTGTCAGTGGCCAAGGGCGAAGTGTTGGGTCTGCTGGGGCCAAACGGGGCCGGCAAGACCACCTGTTTCTATTCGATCATGGGCCTGGTGCGACCCGATTCGGGCCGGATCTTGATGGACGGGGTCGATGTTACCAACCTGCCGATGTACCGGCGGGCGATCCTGGGCCTGGGCTACCTGCCCCAAGAAACCAGCATCTTTCGCGGCATGACGGTTGAACAGAACATCAACTGTGTGCTCGAACTGGTCGAACCCGATGCCGAAGTCCGCGCTGCAGAGCTGGAACGCTTGCTGGGCGAATTCGGCCTGACCCGGCTGCGCGCCAGCCCGGCGATGGCGCTGTCAGGTGGGGAGCGCCGCCGCGCTGAAATCGCCCGCGCCCTGGCGGCCAAGCCCTCGATCATGCTGCTGGACGAGCCTTTCGCCGGGATCGACCCGCTCTCGATCAGCGATATCCGTGATCTGGTGCGGGACCTCAAGCAGCGCGGTATCGGCGTGCTGATCACCGATCACAACGTCCGCGAGACGCTGGATATCTGTGACAAGGGCTGCATCATCTATGGCGGCCAGGTGCTGTTCGCCGGCAGCCCCGAGGCGCTGGTGGCGGACGAGAACGTGCGCCGGCTCTACCTGGGTGAGGGCTTCACGCTCTAGGGCTTCATCCAATGGCGCTCGGGCCCCGCCTTGACCTTCGGCAATCGCAATCGCTGGTGATGACGCCGCAGCTCCAGCAGGCGATCAAGCTGCTGGCGCTGTCAAACCTCGAGATCGAAACCTTCATTGGCGAGGCGCTCGAAAGCAATCCGCTGCTCGACATCGGCGAGGCAGCACCTGATGTTCCGGCGATCGAGGAAATCGCCGAGCTACGCCGCACCACCTTGGAAACTTCCCCGGTGGACCAGCTGCTGTCCGAAGGCCGCGCCGCTGATGACCGGCCGCTCGACATCGATCCGACCGCGCTCGACCGCGACCGTGATACCGGCGATGGCGAGCGCGGCAGCGGTGACTGGAGCGCCGACCAGCGGATCGGTCCGGCCGGCGAGGGTGGGCTTGATATCGATGAACGCGGCGAGGGCGATAAGGACCTGGCCACTCACCTGCACGACCAGCTTGGGGCCCAGGCGCGCGATCCGCGGCTGGCTTTCATTGCCCGCTACCTGATCGATCAGCTGGATGATGCCGGCTATCTCCCGGTCACGCTGCGCGAAGTGGCCGGAGAGCTGGGTGTTCCCCTGGCCGAGGCCGAGGCGGCGCTGGCGCTGGTCCAGTCGCTCGATCCAACCGGGGTCGGCGCGCGGTCGCTTGGCGAATGCCTGGCGCTCCAGGCGATCGAGGCGGACCGCCATGACCCGGCCATGGCCCGCCTGCTCGAAAATCTTGATCTGCTGGCCCGCGGCGAGCTGCCCCGGCTCAAGCGGATGTGCGGGGTCGATGACGAAGACTTCGCCGACATGCTGGCCGAGCTGCGTGCCTATGATCCCAAGCCCGGCCTGCGCTTCAATCGCGGCGGCGGCGATGCGGTGGTGCCAGATGTTTTGCTGGCACCGCGGGCCGATGGCGGCTGGGACGTCAGCCTGAACCAGGCGACGCTGCCGCGGCTGATCGTCAACCGCAGCTACTATGTCGAGATGCGCAGCGCCTGCGATGACAAGTCGGCGCGGGCCTGGCTGTCAGACAAGCTGGCCGATGCCAACTGGCTGATCAAGGCGCTGGACCAGCGGCAGAAAACGATCCTGAAGGTTGCGAGCGAAATCGTGACGCAGCAGGACGGCTTCTTCCGTCATGGCGTCTCGCAACTGCGGCCGCTGACCCTGCGGACGGTGGCCGAGGCGATCGGCATGCATGAATCGACCGTCAGCCGCGTCACCTCGAACAAGTACCTGCACTGTCCGCGCGGCACGTTTGAGCTGAAGTACTTCTTCACCTCGGGCGTCGGCGCGGTCGATGGTGAGGGCGGAGCCTCGGCCGAAGCGGTCAAGGCCGCGATCAAGGCGCTGATCGATGCCGAGGATCCCAAGGCGATCCTGTCGGACGATACGTTGGTCGACCTGCTCAAGGCCAAGGGCTTCGATCTCGCCCGGCGGACGGTCGCCAAGTACCGCGAGGCGATCGGGCTGGGTTCATCGGTTCAGCGCCGCCGGCAAAAGGCGCTGGCGGGAATGCGCTGAGGCGCTAGTCTCGCCTGATCTGACAGGGAGAGTCTCACCATGAAACTGCACTTGCTGGCCGCCGCTGCGCTGGCCACCGTTCTGGCCGCCCCCGCGCTGGCCGACCAGGTCGAGTACCGCGCGCTGATCCAGGAACGCGATGTCGGCCACCTCAAGCTCGACCGGCAGGGGCAGAAGATCGCGGTTGATTACAACATCAAGCAGAACGGGCGCGGGCCGACCATCACCGAAGCGGTAACGCTGGATAAGGATGGCGCGCCGACCGCTTGGACCATCACCGGTCGCACCACTTTCGGCAATGCCGTCAACGAAAGCTTCAAGCGCACGGCGGCCGGGGCCGAATGGCGCGACCTGTCAGGGCCGGGGCGAATCAAGGGCAAGGATGCGCCGCGTTATTATTCGACGCAGAACGGCTCGCCGCTTGATGTGGCCATGCTGGCCAAGGCGCTGCTGGCCGATTCCGATCGCACCATGGCCGTCGCCCCGGGCGGCACCGCCCGGCTGACCGAGCGCGACCGCCGCAGCTTCGATGGCCCCGAAGGCAAACTCGAAGTCGTGACCTACGAGTTGTCCGGCCTGTCGCTCAACCCGACCTATGTCACCCTGGACGCGAAGGGTGATCTGTTTGCGCTGTCGAGCGCTGGCTTTATCCTCGCCCGCAAGGGCTATGAGCGCGCCGCCGACAAGCCGCTGCGCGACCTGGCAGAGAAACTGGCCTCGGGCCGCTTCGCCCAGCTCCAGAGCGAGAGCGCCAAGCGGTTCTCCGGCCCGGTCCGGATCCGCAATGTTCGAATCTTTGACCCCAAGGCCAAGGCGCTTTCGGCGCTGAGCGACGTGGTCGTCTCAGGCAATCGCATTTCCGGCGTGGTCCCGGCGGGCAGCATTGCCACGCCGGGCGAGACTACGGTCGAAGGTGAAGGCGGCACGCTGGTGCCGGGCCTGTTCGAAATGCACGGCCACATGGGCCAGGAAGATGCACTCATGAACGTGCTGGCCGGTGTTACCTCGGTCCGCGACATGGGCAACCGCAATGAAGTGCTCGACACACTGATCGATCGGATCGGCAAGGGCGAGGTGGCCGGTCCGCGGATCACGCGCTCGGGCTTTATCGAGGGCAAGAGCCCGTTCAGCTCGGCCACCGGCAAGCTGGTGGCGAGCGAGGCCGAAGCGATCGATGCGGTGCGCTGGTATGCGGCGCGCGGCTATAACCAGGCCAAGCTCTACAATTCGATGGACCCGAAGTGGGCGCCAAACGTTGTCGCGGAGGCCAAGCGACTGGGCCTGCGCGTTTCGGGCCACGTCCCGGCCTTTTCCAGCGCCGACGAGATGATCGCCGCCGGCTTTGACGAGATCACCCACGTCAATCAGCTGATGCTGGGCTGGGTGCTCAACCCGGGCGAAGATACCCGCACCCTGTTCCGCTTCACCGCCCAGGCCCGCTTCCCCGGGCTTGATCTCAAGTCGGACAAGGTGACCAAGACGCTGGATGCCATGGTGGCCAGGAAGGTCGCGCACGAGCCGACCATCGCGATCCACGAGCTCGGCCTTACCGCGCTGGACGGCGTGCCCAATCCGGGTGCGGTGGACTATATCGACCACATGCCGCCGGCCGAACAGCGCCAGCTGAAGCAGGCCCTGTTCGGGGCCGATACGCCCAAGCAGCGCGCCGACTACGTTGCAGCCTTTGCCAAGATCAAGGAAACCCTGGCCGAGATGCACCGCCGCGGGATCATGCTGATCCCCGGCACCGATCTGGGCGGCGGGTTCAATTATCACCGCGAACTGGAGCTGTTCGGCCAACTGGGGATGAGCCCGGCCGACGTGCTGAGCCGCGCCACACTGGAGATGGCGCAATACCTGGGCCAGGATCAGGCGCTGGGCAGCATTGAGCGCGGCAAGCTGGCAGACTTCTTCCTGATCCCCGGCGATCCGACCAAGGACCTGAAGGCCATCAAGACGATCCGAATGGTCTCGCGCGGCGGCACGGTCTACTTGCCCGACGAAGTCTATGCCAAGCTGGGGATCACGCCCTTCGGCACGCCGGTGAAAATCGCCGCGCCGAAAAACTGATCCAGCCCTATCCTGCGGCTTCCTGAGCGGCGGCATCCAACCCGGATGCCGCCGCTTCTGCGCTGAACCGTACATTTGGCGCGCCGCTTGGTGCGGGAGGCGGGAACTACGAGTGGCCTGAAGCGTTGAGCATCCCGCGGGGCAGGCTGCCCGCATGATGCGGGGCGGCCAATCGTAGGAGACGCATCATGAAATCCAAGCTTCTCATCCTTATCAGCGCCGCAGCACTTCCGCTGGGTGCATGTTCGACCATGGAAAACGATCGGACGCTGTCGACCGCAGCCACGGGCGCGGCAATTGGCGCTGCCGGTGGGGCCGGTGTTGCCGCCATTGCCGGCGGCGATCTGTTGACTGGCGCACTGATCGGTGGCGCGGTTGGCGGCCTGGCTGGCGCAATCTGGGCTGACCGCGACGGCGATGGTCGGGCCGACGGCTATGTCCAGAACGGCCAGTATTATGCTGGTGCACCTTCCGGCAATTCCTATCAGTCGGCAAATGCTGCCCCCGCGCGCCGCTGCCCTTCGACGCTCGGCTCGGCTGCGACCGGTGCGGCGATCGGCGGGGCGGCTGGCGCCGGGGTCGGTGCTGCTGCAAGTGGCATCAGCGTGCTGGAAGGTGCGGTGGTCGGGGCTGCGGTTGGCGGGCTGGCTGGAGCAATCTGGGCCGATTCCAACAATGACGGCTGCGTCGATGGCTACTACCGCGAGGGCCAGTACTATTCCGGCGCGCCGACCGCCCAGCCGGCGCATACGCACCACATGAGCGGTGAGCGCGGGTAGGACAAGTTGTCCAACTGGCCTTGTTCGAGGAACCGGACTGCGTGGCTGCTCCCCGTCGCCTTGGCGGCGGGGGCGGTCGTTGCATTACCTGCGCAGGCCCGCAGTCCGGCTGCGGTTGCGGTACCTGCGGGCGACCGGGCCTTGCGCGTCGAGATCGGCAAGCGTGTAAGCAAGGACCTGCGGGCGTTCTACGCTGCGCGCGGCAATCGGCCATTGTGGATCGGGATTGATGGAAGGCCGCAGCCCGCGACCACGATCCTCCTGCGCCAGCTGGAAACCGCCGATCTCGATGGCCTCAAGCCGAAGACCCTCAGGTCTGGCAACCTCGAGGATGCGCTGGCCAATGCCCGCGCCAACGATGTTGCCAGTCTCGCCAAGGCTGAACTAAACGCGTCGCGGGGCTATGTCCGCTTCGTCCAGGCACTGCGCAAGGCGCCGCACGCGCCGATGATCTATGAAAGTGATGCGTTGGCCCCGGTCGTGCCGACAGCGGGCGCGGCGCTGCAGCGCGCGGCGGCCGCAAAATCGCTGGTTGGCTACCTTCAGGACATGGGTTGGATGCACCCGTTCTACGCGCCGCTCCGCGCCGCGCTGGGCAAGCCCGGCTACAGTGCGGAGCAGCGCCGGATCGTCCAGGTCAACATGGACCGCGTTCGCGCCTTGCCGCCGATCGCGGAAGGACGCTGGGTACTGGTCGATGCCGCCGCTGCGCGGCTGTGGATGTATGATGGCAGCAGGCTGGCCGGGACGATGAAGGTCGTGGTTGGCAAGCCGGAGACCCAGACCCCGGCCATGGCGGGCTTCCTGCGCTATGCCATCGTCAACCCATACTGGAACCTGCCGGATGACCTGATGCCCAGCCGGATCACGGAAAAGGTCATTGCCAATGGCCCGGGCTATATCAAGTCGAGCGGTTATCAGGTTCTGGCCAGCTGGGAGGAGGATGCCTCGGTACTCGATCCCGCCGCGGTCGATTGGCAGGCGGTTGCGGCGGGTCAGCAGGTGGTCCGCGCGCGGCAACTGCCGGGGCCGGCCAATTTCATGGGCGCGGTCAAGTTCTTGTTCCCGAACGAGCAGGGCATCTACCTGCACGACACGCCTGAGCGCGATCTGCTGGCGAAGGACGCGCGCTATTTCAGCAATGGCTGCGTTCGGCTTGAGCAGGCCGGCAAACTCGGCCGCTGGTTGCTTGGAAAGCCGCTGCCGCGCTCAAAAACGCCGGAGAAGCGGGTCGAGCTGCCGGTCCCGGTGCCGATCTACATCACCTACCTGACTGCAGCGCCGGGAGGGACCTCGATCCGCTTTCGGCCCGATGCCTATGGACGCGATTCCGCCCAATCGCGGGTGGCGGTACGGCAGCCGCGCTGAAAAGGACTGGCGCTTGCCTGCCGCCCGTTGCAGCATGGCTGACAGGACCTGAGAAATACGGGGGTGGGGATGAATTGGTGGATCTGGGGCAGCGCAGCGGCGCTCTATCTCGTGTTCCGGTTGTGGTACGATAACTGGCGCGGACCATTGTCCAAGGCTGAGATCGACGCCTTCTTTACCGAGGTCCATGGCAAGTATGGCGGCGGCAATGATCCCGCTGTCCTGCGCGCCTTCCTGGAGGCCGATGACGGCAAGGAATTCGTCATGCTCAACCTGGTGAAGGTTGAACCAGGCACGGTGATCGATCCGCAGACCGGCAAGGAGCTGACCGGGCGCGAGGCCATGCGGCGCTATTCCGATCCGTTTGTCCGCGCATTGATTGCCAAGGGCGGGCATCCCGGCATGGTTGGCCGCAAGGTCGGCCCCTATGTCGATGCCTGGCAGGTTGAGGGCGATCCGGGCTGGTCGATCTTCGGGCTGATGCGCTATCGCAGCCGGCGCGACCTGATCCGGCTGGCCGGCGATCCGCGCTTTGCCGAGATTCATCCCTACAAGTTGCTGGGCATCCCGGTGACCTTCAGTTTCCCAACGCAGCGCGAGCTGTCGGTCTATCTGGGGCCGCGGGTCTGGGTGGCGCTGGTACTGGCGCTGGGCGCGGCGCTGTTGCAGCCGGCGCTGGGTTAAAACGGACGTTCGCCGCGCCAGTTGCCGGGCTGGGCATAGCGGCAGACCAGCACGTCTTCCTCGGCGCCGGTCGCGATGGCGCAGCCGACTTTGCCGGTGTCGCGCCAGACGATCTGGGTATAGTGGCCCACGTCCTCAACCCGGCCGGTGCGGCTGTTGTTGGGGAAGACGCCGGGGACAAAGTGTTGCTTCTCGCGCAGCCAGGCATCGACCTTCGCCTCGACCGAGAAATAGCCGCGCGTGCCGGCCCAGAGGTTTTCGCCCTGGGGGTCGCGCGGGTTGAACGGGGCATGTTCGAACCGGCCGGTGTTGGCCAGGGTAGCAGCCCACTGGCGGGCCGAAGCGGCCAGTGCCGGATCCCAGGCCATCGGTGCCAGACCCAGGGCGGCGCGTTCGCGGTTCTGCGCGGCAAGGACGCGTTGTTCGAAATTGCTCGACAGGTCGGTTGCGCCCAGCAGCACGGGTGCAGCCAGGGCCAAGGCCCCGCCCAGCATCTTCCGCAGTGTCCGTGGTCCAGCCATCGCGTCCAGCCCGAGTTGCAAACACGGGGATGGTACGGGGGATTGGTTAAGAGGTTGTCAGTGCGGGAAGGTTAATCCCGCAGTTACGCTGTTTTCCCGGATCCAGCCGCCGGATCGGCCAGGATGAACACTTCGGTGCCCATGTCGGCAACGCGATAGAGCAATTCGGCAAAGCGTCGCGGCACGCCCAGGCAGCCGTGGGTCGCGCCATTGGCGCGGACGCGGCTGGCATGGATCGCGATGCCATCGTCGGTCAGACGCAACATGTAGGGCATCGGCGCATCGTAGCTGCGCGAATAGTGGTCGGTCGCCTTGGCAATCACCTTGAAGGCCCCCTTCGGCGTGGGCTTATCGGGCGCGCCATACAGGATCACGGCGGTGCCGATCTCATCCTCGCCGCGGAACACCGAAATCAGCTGACGCGCCAGGTCGATCCGGATCCAGACCTGCCCTGCGCCAGCCCCGCTGTCATCCCAGACAAAGTCGCCGTAATTGAGCTTCCCGGGCACATCGAGCAGGCTGCGCACGGCGCGCACCTGACCGCCGGGTAGGGCCAGCTGCGGTCGGGCCTGGTCCGGATAGGTGATCCGGGCCTGGTCGGCCCGGGCCAGTTCTTCAATGGCAGCGCGCCCGTCCAGACGGGCTTCGGCATCGCGGCGTTGCTGTAGATGGCTGAGCGTCAGCAAACCCAGCAGCAAGGCAATCAGGGCGATAGTAACGGACCGCTTGGACTTCATCCGGGCGATCGGTTCAGCCAGGACTCGCCGCGGTGGTCCGGCGGCGACGCAATTGCAGGCCGATCAGGGCGACCCCGGCAATCATCATGATCCAAGTGGCCGGTTCGGGGACTGCCGTTACAACCGGCGGAGGTGGCGGGGGATTTCCACCGCCGCTGCCGCCTCCGCCAAGCGGGATGATTCCGCCCGACGATCCGGGCAAGCCGGGGATCGGTAGCGGCACGGGAGCAATCCCGCCGCCCGGCCCACCGGCCGCAGGGCTAGCGCCGGGCCCAATCGCGGCCGCGACCTGTTCGGGTAATGAAGCGGGTGCTGGTTGACCAGCTGTGCCCGGACGCTCCAGCACGGGTGAGAGCACCCGTTCGCTCGGCTGCCAGGTGGTAAGGTGCGGCTTTGACGAGGTTAGGGCGCCGGGGCCGCGCTCACCGGGTGAACGTCCGGAAAAGATCGAGGCGGGATCGCGCAGGGCTTCGCGCAGGACAGCGCCGCCCTGGGCCGCCAGCTCATCTGCCGAACCGCTGGGGGGCAAGACGGCAAGCCATGCAAACATTGCGCAACCATATATGATTCGCCGCCGAGACATTGAGAACACTACACCTTGTTAGCTTCTGCGCTTAATTAGCAGAACGTCGGTGTGCCAACTAGTGTTCCTGATCGATTGCGCGATCAGGAAAATCTACCAGTCTTGAAACGGAACAGCCGGAAACCGGCTGGTTAACGGCTCAGGCTTCGAGCTCGATGTCCCAATAGAGCCAGTCTCGCCATGTCTCATGCAAGTAGTTGGGCGGAAAGGCGCGGCCACGTTCCTGCAGGTGCCAGGAGGTAGGCCGAATTGGCTCTACCAGCAGCGGCATCCCGGCCTGTTTCGGGGTGCGGCCGCCCTTCTTGAGGTTGCAGGGACCGCAGGCCGTGGCAACATTTTCCCAGCTGGTCCGCCCGCCCAGCCGCCGCGGGATCACGTGATCGAAGGTCAGGTTGTGCGGGCTGCCGCAGTACTGGCAGGTAAACCGATCGCGCAGGAACAGGTTGAACCGCGTGAAGGCCGGAAACTCGCTGGGCTTCACATATTGCCGCAGCGCGATGACCGAAGGGATCGGCATGGTCCAGCTGGGTGAGTGGACCTCGCGCGCATAGCTGGCGACAATGTCGACCCGCTCCAGGAACACGGCCTTGATTGCGGTCTGCCAGGGCCACAGGCTCAGTGGATAGTAGGACAGCGGGGTATAGTCGGCATTGAGCACCAGAGCCGGACAATCGGACAGATTGCGGGAGGGATCCTCCGACGCGCTGCGGAACCGGGCCGCGCGCTCGATCAGCTCCGCCTTGAGCATGGCTCCTGGTAGCAACTTGACATGACGGTTTGGCGACTACCCATAGGGGCAACAGAACATGGGGCGCTTTGCTCCGTCAAGCCTTGCTTCCGGGCACAATCCACAGGCAAGAGGGCCACGTGATCCGGACCCGCTTCGCCCCCAGCCCCAATGGCCAGCTCCACCTGGGTCATGCCTATGCAGCGGTTGTGGCGCACGATCTGGCGCGGGCGCGGGGCGGCGAATTTCTGCTGAGGATCGAGGATATCGACGGGACCCGCAGCCGGGCCGAGCTGGTGCCTGAGATCCTGGCTGACCTGGAATGGCTTGGGCTCACCTTGGATGGGCCGGTGGTGTACCAGTCCAGCCGCCTCGAATCCTATGCCGCGGCGGCGGAGCGGCTGAAGGCACTGGGCCTGCTTTATCCCTGCCAGTGCACCCGGGCTGAAGTGCTGGCCGCTGCAGTGGAACTAGGTCCGGATGGGCCGGTCTATCCGGGCACCTGCCGGGGCCGGGATGTCGATCCGCAAGGTGCCGCATGGCGGATCGACATGGCGAAGGCAGCAGCGCTGGCCGGTCCGCTCGAATGGCTGGATGAATTGGCGGGAGTGCAAGTTGCTGCCCCTGAGCAGTTCGGCGATGTCGTGCTGCTGCGCAAGGAAGCGCCTGCGAGCTATCATCTGGCCGCCACGCTGGACGATGCGGCGGACGGGGTGACACTGGTAACGCGCGGGCAGGATCTGTTTGCGGCCAGCCATGTCCACCGCCTGCTCCAGGCGCTGCTCGATCTGCCAGTGCCGGTCTGGCACCACCATCCGCTGCTGTGCGAGGCTGATGGGCGCAAACTGGCCAAACGGCGCGGCTCGCCCGCCCTGGCCGACCTGCGCAAGGCAGGTGAAGGCGGACCAGCCGTGGCTGCAGCGCTGCGCATGGACCAATTCCCTACTGGCCTTTGCCTTGGGGCAGGCGTAGGAATCGGGGCATGAGCTATCTTCTGATTCCCGTTCTCCTGATCGTCATGGTCATGGTCGTCATCAGCCTCGTCAAAGGCATCGTGGCCTTCATGCAAAGCACGCGTGAGGATCTGGAGCGCGGCGAAAGCGCCGGGCCGAGCGAGATGCAGCTCAAGCAGAACAAGATGATGTACGCCCGGATCATGTACCAGGGCATCGCCGTGGTCATTGTCGCGATCCTGCTGTTCGCCAGCCGCTGAGCCGCGCTGAACCTTGGTCAAGCTCAACAAGATCTATACCCGCACCGGCGATGACGGGACGACCGGCCTTGTTGATGGCTCGCGCCGCGCCAAGCATGACGCGCGGATGGAAGCGATCGGCTCGGTCGACGAAGCCAACAGCCTGATCGGCTTTGCCGTGGCGGCACCCGGTGGTGTCGACGTGCACGAAGCGGCCCTGATCCGGATCCAGAACGACCTGTTCGACCTGGGCGCTGACCTTGCCACGCCGGGTGAGGACTTTGCGCCGTCCGAAATGGTGCTGCGGATCATCCCGGCCCAGGCTGAGTGGCTCGAACGGCAGATTGACGCGCTGAACGAGGCCATGGCGCCGCTGACCAGCTTCATTCTGCCGGGCGGGACCGAGGCGGCGGCGCGTGTCCACCTGGCCCGCGCAACCGTCCGCCGGGCCGAGCGGGCGGCAACGGCGCTGGCAGCGATCGAGCCGGTCAATCCGGCGGCCTTGGGCTATCTTAACCGCCTGTCGGATTATCTCTTTGTCCTGGCTCGCGCGCTCAATGCCGGCGGTGCGGGCGATGTGCTGTGGGTACCCGGCCAATCCCGCTAAATTGCCGCTAGCCAAGCCGCCGCGCCGCCGCTAGGCAGCGCCCCTTGCTGCAAGTGCGAAGGGGATTTTCGATGCGGACAGTAGCGGTAATCGGCGCAGGACAGATGGGCACGGGGATTGCCCAGACCGTCGCGCAATTCGGCATGAAGGTGCTGCTGGCCGATGTCGACATGGCCCGGGCCGAAGCCGGCCGCGCCAAGATTGACCAGGCCCTGGGCAAGTTGGTCGGCCGCGGCAAGATCACCACTGATGAAGCTACTGCCGCGCTGGGCCGCATCACTGCGGTGCCCGACTATGCCCCGATGATCGAGGCCGAACTGATCATCGAAGCGGCGACCGAGAAGGAAGAGATCAAGCACCGCATTTTCGCCGAAGCCGGCAAGGTGCTGGCGGCTGGGTCCATCATGGCCTCCAATACCAGTTCGATCCCGATCACGCGCATGGCGGTCAGCTCGCCCGATCCGGCGCGCTTCATTGGCCTGCACTTCTTCAACCCGGTCCCGGTCATGGGGCTGATCGAGGTGATCCCGGGCCTCGCCACCTCCAAGGAAACCGTCGCCCGCACTCGCACCTTCGCCGAAGGCCTTTCCAAGCAGGTCGTGCTGGCCGAGGACGAGCCGGGCTTCGTGGTCAACCGCATCCTGCTGCCGATGATCAACGAAGCGGTCTTCGTGCTGGGCCAGGGCACGGCCAGCATTCCCGATATCGACAAGGGCTGCCGCCTGGGCCTCAACCACCCGATGGGGCCGCTTGAACTGGCTGACTTCGTCGGGCTCGATACCTGCCTCGATATCGTCAAGGTGCTCTACAACACCACCGGCGACAGCAAGTACCGCCCCGCGCCGCTGCTGGTGAAATATGTCGAGGCCGGCTGGCTCGGCCGCAAGACCGGACGCGGCTTTTACGACTACACCGGCGAAGTGCCGGTTCCGACCCGCTAGCCCAATTTGTGAACCTGCCTCGGTCGGGTCGATCGACAGCCAGATCTAGCCAAAAGATATTGGTTTAGCCGCTTCCGGTGTCGTTTCCTCCGGCCCGAGAAGATGGCAGTTATCCTCTAACTTGAGGTCATAGATTAGTCGTTCAAGCTGGTGAAAGCACGTACGTTTCGAATGGATATAGAGATAGCTTCCGTCAGCGATTATGGCCTTACTCGCCGTTACAAGGAATTCTGAGATTCGCGCCCAAGGCTGGTGGCGCGCGTCGAAGACAAAGATACTCAATCGCCTGACCCCATCTGTTCAATGTCAAACATGTCACGCTTGGCGTTTGCCCGCAAGCTACCGGTCGTGCCGCTGGTTTCCGATCTTGCGCTGGATCAAGAGGTTCAGCGGAGAGTCATTTTTCGGTTTCAAGTGATCAATACGTCGCTTCAGACACGAGTAAATTCTGACAGACCTCTGCGACCGGCATTCTGATTTCCGCTGCGCGCATCTAAAACACGATCTGCTCGTCCGGGTGTGTTCCCCGTCAGCACCAGTGGCACAGATTTGAGGCACATTCACGGTTACGGTTCAGTACAATTGAAGATTGAGAGACGAGCAGGCCAACTGTGGGTGCTGTCCGAGCAAACGCACCTGATTGAAAAGTGGGTAGGCGAGGATAAGTTCATCCTTAGTCGGGCTGCCCAGATATAACTAGGTCGACAGGGCAAAACCCGGCCAGCAGCATGGCACCATCGACCAGCAGCTGAACCAGATAGATCCGCAGCCGAGCTCGCTCGAGCGAGGCTGGAATTGTAAATGAAAGCGCCGTCACGTCAGCAAGCGCCCGGAAGCCATGGTGCCGGTGCAACCCCCTAAGTGAATTCACCAAAGGACTAGCAGGATCAGCGAGCTGACCAAGTGACTATTTGCGCGGAGCAGCAAACCGGGCGATCTCGGTCAGGCCCTGGGCCAGCAGCAGCTCGGCCTGCTGGCTGTTGCCCAGCAGCGCGCGGTGCAACGCGACCAGCTTGTCGACCAGCCGCGACAGGCGGGGCCCGCGCCATTTCTGCAATTGCCGGGCGATGTCGCCCTTGTCCTTGAAGAAGATCCGCCGGGCGGCCGTCTCGGCCTCGATGAAGGGGCCGATATCGCCGCGCGGGGCCCGGGCCGCGAGCTGCGCCAGTTGCGCCGCGCGCCGCTCCACCGCCAGCAGCAGGCCGACCGGGTTCAGCCCCAGCTCGCGCATCCGCCGCAGTTCCGCCGGCAAGCGCTGTACTTCGCCCGAGAGAACCGCGTTGACGATCGGCATCAGCCCATCATCCTCGGTCCGCGCCCCGATCGCCTCCAGTGCATCTGCGTCAGCGCGGCGCGGGGCCTGCGGCGTGGCATCGAGATAAAGCGCCAGCTTGGTCACTTCGCTGGCCGCGATCCGCGTATCGAGCGCGGCGGCCCGCGCGATCCGTTCGGCCAGATCGCCGCTCAGCGTCACGCCGGCGGCATCGGCCATGGCGCGGATCGCAGTGGAAACGCTGCGCAGGTCGGGTGGGTAGAACATGGCGACCAGCGCATCAGGCCGGTTCGCCAGCAGCTTGGCACTGCGCGACTTGTCGGTGGCGCTGGTTGCCATGACGATCACCGGGCAGGGCTCGCTCTCGCCGCTCAGCAGCACTTCGAGCGCGTCATGGGCCTCGTCGCCGCTAGCGCGGACCAGGATGTGGCGGTTGCCGCCAAACAGCGAATTGGAGCGGGCTTCATCGCCAAGCCGCACCGGATCCTTGCGCAGGTCTGGTCCCGCCAGTTCGATCCGCTCGCCCGGGTCAGGCAGCAGGCTGACCAGCAGCTGCGCCGCATCTTGGATCCCGGCATCATCCTGTCCGCACAGGAAGAACACCCGCGCCTCGCGCACCGCGCGCGGGGCGATCGTCCTGAAATCCTTCTGGGTGGCCTTCACTGCCCGCCCGCTTGGCCTTCGCGCAGCTGCAGCGCCAGGCGCGCGACAATCTTGTCGGCCACTACCTTGGCCAGGTTCTCCAGCGCGGTCTGCTCGGCGGCGATGGTGGCGTATTCGCTGGAGACGACGTCGATCCCGGCGTCGGACCCGGCAGTTGCGTCCAGCACGATCGCGCCGCTGACCGTGTCGACCAGCTGATAGCGCGCGCGCAGCGTCCGGCGCTCGCGGCCGATGGTATCGTTGGACAGCAGGCCGAGGCCTTCAAGCTTGTCATCCAGCCGAACGTCGAGCCGGTAGCGCGGCGTTACCCGGCCAGCCGCCCCGAGGCGATCGACCAGCGCGTTGCGGACCAGCCAGCCGGCCCTGCCCTCGATCGCGGGAACCTCGACTGCCGCCAGTCCCTGCGCCACCTGTCCGCTCGCCCCGCCGGCATACATCGGCTGCAGTCCGCAAGCGGACAGCAGCAGCGCCGCGGCGAGGATGCCGAAAGGCTTCATGCGACGAGATTGACCAGCCGGTCGGGCACCACGATCACTTTCTTCACTGCCTTGCCATCAAGCGCACGCTGCACCTTGTCGCTGGCCAGCGCAAGCGCCTCCAGCTCTTCGCGCGGCAGGCCCTTGGCCACGGTGATCGTGTCGCGCAGCTTGCCAAGCACCTGAATGGCGATGGTTACTTCATCCTCGACCAGCAGGGCCGGATCGACTGCCGGCCAGGCGGCATCGGCGACGATGCCTTCACCGCCGATCGCAGCCCAGGCTTCCTCGGCCAGGTGCGGCATCATCGGGGATACCAGCAGCAGCAGCGTGCGAATCGCGGCCGAACGGCTGGCACTGGGCGCGGCCTTTTCGGTCGCGCCGGTCAGCTCGTAGATCCGCGCGACGGCCTTGTTGAAGCCAAGGGCGGCAATGTCCTGCGTTGCGGCATGGACGGTCTGATGGGTCTTGCGATCTAGCGCCTTGTCCTCGCCCGCCGCGGCGGCATCATACTGGCCGAACAGCCGCCAAAGCCGCTGCACGAAACGCGCGCAACCTTCGATCCCGGCTTCGGACCACGGCAGATCGCGCTCCGGCGGGCTGTCGGAGAGCATGAACCAGCGGACCGCGTCGGCGCCGTACTGGGCAATGATATCGTCGGGATCGACGACATTCTTCTTGCTCTTCGACATCTTGATGACGCGGCCGATCTCGACCGGCTGGCCATCGGCCTTGAGCACCGCGTTCTCGCTGCCGCGATCGACCTCGGCGGGGCTGAAGTAGACCGGCTGGCCGTTCGCGGGATCGATCCGCGAATAGGTTTCGTGCGTCACCATGCCTTGCGTGAACAGGCTGGCGAAAGGCTCCTTCACATCGATCAGGCCGATGTGATTGAGTGCGCGGGTCCAGAACCGGGCGTAGAGCAGATGCAGGATCGCATGCTCGATCCCGCCGATATACTGCTCGACCGGCAGCCACTGCTTGATCACTTCCGGATCAAACGGCTTGTCGCCCGGCTGGCTGGCAAAGCGCAGGAAGTACCATGACGAGTCGACGAAGGTGTCGAGCGTGTCAGTCTCGCGCTCGGCCGGCTTGCCGCACTTGGGGCAGGGGACGTGCTTCCAGGTCGGGTGGCGCAGCAGCGGATTGCCGGGCACGTCGAAGCTGACGTCCTCGGGCAGGGTGACCGGCAGCTGATCCTTGGGCACCGGCACCACGCCGCAGTCGCCGCAGTGGATGAACGGGATCGGCGTGCCCCAATAGCGCTGGCGCGAGACGCCCCAGTCGCGCAGGCGGTACTGTGTCTCGCCCTGGCCCCAGCTGTCGTGGGCGGCCTTGGCGATGATCGCGGCCTTGGCTTCGTCGATGGTCATGCCATCAAGCCATTCGGAATTCACGATCCGGCCCGGACCGGTATAGGCCTCGTCACCCTCGAACTCGGCATCGGTCTGGTCGCCGTCGCTGACCACGCGGGTCACCGGCAGCTCGTACTTGCGGGCAAAGTCGAGGTCGCGCTGGTCGTGCGCCGGGCAGCCGAAGACCGCGCCGGTGCCGTAGTCCATCAGCACGAAGTTGGCGACATAGACCGGCAGGTGCCACGCTTTCTTGAGCGGATGCTCGACCGAATAGCCGGTGAAGAAGCCCTTCTTCTCGGCCGTCTCCAGCTCGGCCGCAGTGGTCCCGCCCTGCTTGCATTCGGCAATGAACGCCGCCAGCTCGGGCGAGTTGGCGGCGATCGCTTGCGCAAACGGATGGTCCGCCGCAATCGCGACGAAGCTTGCCCCGAACATCGTGTCAGGCCGGGTCGTGTAGACCTCAATCCCGTCCTGACTGTCGACGAAGCGGAAGGTGCAGCGCAGGCCTTGCGACTTGCCGATCCAGTTTTCCTGCATCAGCCGGACCTTCTCTGGCCAGTCCTTGAGCTCGCCCAGGCCCGCCAGCAGATCGTCGGCGAACTGGGTGATCTTGAGGAACCACTGGTTGAGCTTGCGCTTCTCGACCAGCGCGCCGCTGCGCCAGCCGCGCCCGTCAATCACCTGCTCGTTGGCCAGCACGGTCATGTCGACCGGGTCCCAGTTGACCGCCGATTCCTTGCGATAGACCAGGCCGGCTGCATAGAGGTCTAGGAACAGTGCCTGCTCCTGGCCGTAATAGTCCGGCCCGCAAGTCGCCAGTTCGCGGCTCCAGTCGAGCGCGAAGCCCAGGCGTTTGAGCTGGGCCTTCATGTTGGCGATATTGTCGCGGGTCCAGCCGCCGGGGTGGACGCCCTTTTCCATCGCGGCGTTTTCCGCCGGCATCCCGAAGGCGTCCCAGCCCATCGGGTGGAGCACTTCAAAGCCCTGCATTCGCTTGGTGCGGGCGAGCACGTCGCCCATGGTGTAGTTGCGGACGTGGCCGATATGGATCCGGCCCGAGGGATAGGGGAACATCTCGAGCACGAAGGAGCGCGGCTTGGCGCTGGCATCATCGGCGCGGAAAGTCTGGCGCTCGTCCCACGCCTGCTGCCAGCGCGAATCGGCGCTGGCCGGATCGAAGCGTCCGGGATCTTGGTTCTGGGTAGTCATGTCCTGCCCTCTAGCCGCTATGCGCGGCTTGTCGAGGGGGCAGGCTCTAGTCAGCCACCGCGCTGCGGCGCAGGTCGCGGGCCTTGGTCAGGATGATGTCTTCCAGCTTCTGGACCGTCGCGGCCTGGACCGGGGCATCAACCCAGACGCCGTTTTGGGAGACCTGGCGGCTGGCGGCAACGCGCAGCGCATCGGCGCGCAGGTCCTGGTCAAGAATGGTGACAGTGACCTTCATCCGCTCGCCCGTGTTGCTCGGGTTGGCGTACCAGTCGGTCACGATTACGCCCCCGTTGCTGTCCGTCTGCAGCATCGGCATGAAGCTCAGCGCTTCGAGGCTGGCGCGCCACAGGTAGCTGTTCACGCCGATCGTGGTGATCTTCGATGCGGCCAGGTCGGCCTTGGGGCGGTCCTTGCCGCCGCAGCTGGCGAGGGCCAGGGCCGCCATGGCGACCAGGCCGACACGGCCGATCCGGGAAAAGGTGCTGTGGCCCGAAGTCATCATGGTCAAGATACGATCCTGTCGCTGTGGCAAGGGTTGCAGCCCCCGCGAAACCTGCGCAGCCTCTATAGCCAAGGCGGCCAAGGCGGCAAGTGCGCATTGGCCGCCAATGCCGTGAACCGCCGCTGAATGTCGGCATCGCCCCAGGCGTTAAGCACGAATTCATGCGGTCGACCGCAGTTAGGGCTTGGATTCCTGGGGCATCCGCGCGAAACTTGCGCGAGTCCCCTATGGACAGTGGAGCATCCGGATCATGAGCGCGAGCACGGCCAGCAGCATGGGCAAGGGGCGTAATGGCGCCGCTTCCGCGCTGCTTATTGCCGGCGCGGTGATCGTGCTGGCCCTGCCCAGTGCAGTTTTGGCGCTATCGGTCGGGATCGGTCCATCACTCGCCAAACCGGCCGTGGAAGCCGACGACAGCGGTTTTCAGCCGGCCCGCGTCGATCCCCGCCTGGCCCGTTCGATCTCGGTCCGCGCGCTGGGCAAGGGCCAGACCTTCCGTTTCACCCCCGGTGCGGCGCCCAGCCGGCTTGACCGCTCCGTGACGGTTGCGGTCCGGGTCGATGGCAACCCGGCGCGGCCGGCCCGCAATGCGCTTGCCACCAGCGAGAGCAGCGGCTTCGGCATTGCCCCTACGGCCTACAGCTTGGGTGTTTCGCGCGGTTACAAGGGTTTTGCCCAGAACGGCGGCCTGGGCGGCGAAATCCGCACGGTTGAAATGCCTGACCTGGCCAGCTTCAAGCCTTCGCCGGGGGCCAAGAGTGATCCTTCGCGCTTCAGCCCGCGGATCGCGCTCGATGGGCGTGAACCCGCCGGCCGCTCACCCCGCACCCTGCAGGGCCAGACCGAGGAAGTGGTCGATCTGGGCGGCTCCTACCGCCTGACCCGCAACCTCAACGTCACGGCCGGGGTGCGCAGCACAACCGACCGTGATCGCCTGGCCCCGCTCAGCGATTCCCGCAAGGATAACCAGGCGGTCTACGTCGGCACCCAGTTCAAGTTCTGACGCCGCTCCTGTTCAGTAAAGAATAGCTATTCGGCACCCTTGTCGACGCAGGGCGGCTTGCCTAGACCTGACGTTACGGATTCCGAACAATGGGAGCGGTCAGATGGCACGAGTGGCAGTGGTTACGGGCGGTACGCGCGGGATTGGCGAGGCGATCTGCCAGCGGCTGAAGCGCCAGGGGCACCAGGTCATCGCCAACTACGCCGGTAACGAAGAAAAGGCCCAGGCCTTCACCGCCGCCACCGGCATTCCCGCCTATCGCTGGGACGTGGGCGATCATGAGGCGACGCTGGAAGGCTGCGCGCGGATCGAGGCTGACTATGGTCCGATCGATATCGTCATCAACAACGCCGGGATCACGCGCGACGGCACGCTTCACCGCATGACGTTCGAAGACTGGAACGAGGTGCTGCGGATCAACCTGGGCGGCTGCTTCAACATGGCCAAGGCAACCTTCCCCGGCATGCGCGAGCGCGGCTGGGGCCGGATCGTCAATATCGGCTCGATCAACGGCCAGGCCGGGCAATACGGTCAGGTTAACTATGCCGCCGCCAAGTCGGGCATCCACGGCTTCACCAAGGCCTTGGCCCAGGAAGGCGCCAAGTTCGGCGTGACCGTCAACGCGATCGCGCCGGGCTATATCGATACCGACATGGTCGCTGCCGTGCCTGCCCCGGTGCTCGAAAAGATCGTTGCCAAGATCCCGGTCGGCCGGCTTGGCATGGCCGAGGAAATCGCTCGCGGCGTCGCTTTCCTGACCAGCGACAACGGCGGCTTCGTGACCGGATCAACCATGTCTATCAACGGCGGCCAGCATATGTATTAATCGGCGAATCAAAGGGTTCGCCGGAGTTTGGCAGCTATGGACAGGATTGCGGCCCAGACCGATTTACGCAAGGCTCACCTGAACGGGGCCCCGGGCGTGCTGGTTTCCGGCCTGGTCTGGCTGGCGACCGGTTTGACCTGGTATCTGGCTGGCCCGAGCGCGGCCTTCGTTTTCCTGTTCTTGGGCGGGGTGGCTATCGCCCCGCTGGCTGCCCTTCTGACCCGCTTTCTGTTCAAGGCACCAGCCGCAACCATCGGCAAGCCGATGGAAAAGATTGCCCTGGTGACGGTACCGATCATCTTGGCCGGCTTCTACATCGCCTGGCGCTGGTTCGGCGTCGTATCGCCCCAGGCGATCCCGATCGTCGCCATCGCCATCGGCCTCAGGTACCTGACCTTCAAGGCGATGTTCGGGACTGGCACCTTCCTGCTGCTGGGCGCTGCCTTCATCCTGATCGGTGGAGCCGCATTCATCTCCAGCATCAGCTTGGCAGGCCCAGCAGCGCTGCTGCTGGGCCTGATCGAGCTGGCGTTTTTCGCTGCCCTCTACCGGACCTGACGCCGACCCGTGGGGGTCGGCACCTGAGCGGCCCCTATTCCACGCTGATCGCGGCGACTTTCCAGCCGCCATTCTCCGAGGCCAGCTGAACCGTTTCGACTGCGCTGCCCTTCTTGCTGTAAGTGGCCTTGAAGGTGATGGTCCAATAGCCGCTGGGCGGGGCCGGACGGAAATTCACTGTCGTCAGTTCACGCGATTGGAGCGTGCCCATTTCGCCGCGCACCTGCTTCGAGGTGTCGGCCCACCAGTCGACCGTGTTGAGCAGCTGGAACGACTTGTGCGTCGCCTGCCAGCTTGCAGTCCAGTCGTTCCGGTCCATCAGTGCCAGGAACTGTCGTGCGGCTTCGACCGCAGCCTGTTCGCTGGCCGGTGTGGCCGATACCGCGGCGGCAGAGGTCAAGGGAATTGTCGGTGCCTGGCCGGAACCGGACAGTGCCGAGAGGGCGAGTAGAGCGAGCGTTGCAGACATGGTCAAACCTCCAATTATCCAGCCGGTGCGGCGCCTGTTGCCGCGTCCTTGAGTTGGCTGGAGGGTCATCTGCGCCGCAGTGGGGTCCGCGGCATCCCCGAAAGGTTTGTCCCCTAGTAATTCGGGGTCCTGCGCCTCGGCCTCGCGCAGCAGCCGGGCGGCTTCGCGGCTGGAGGAGGTATCCATCTTGCGCCGCGCATCGCGCAGCCGTTCGTTGACCGAGTGGACCGAGAGCCCGAGGTGTCGCGCCATTGACTTGGCGTCATAGCCTTGCACCAGCAGGCGCAGCGTTTCCTTCTCCTTCTCGGTGAGGGCGTGATGGCGCGCGGTCATGCCCAGGATGTAGGGCGCGGCCCGACCAGCGGCCACCCCAAATTTTTCGTAGGTTCCGGGCCCGGACTGGCCTTAGAACGCCGCCATGACCACGCCGTTCCATCCTCCAATCAAACGTTCGATCGAGATCGCCGGGCACAAGACCTCGATCAGCCTCGAGCCGCTGTTCTGGGAACTGCTCAAGCAAGCGGCCGCCGCCGAAGGGCTGCCGATCAGCGCGTTGGTGGCGCGGATCGACAGCGAGCGGATTGTTGCGCCGACCCCGCCGGGGCTGGCCGGGGCAGTGCGGGTCTGGCTGGTCGGTTGGCTCGCCTCAAAGCTGAGCGAGGACCAGCCCGCCTAGCGCGGCGCTGCCCAACACGGGCAGCACGCCCCACTTCAGCCGGAACAGCAGCACGGCGCAGAGCAGGCTGAGCGCGGCCGCGCGCCAGTCGAGGTTGGTCCAGACCGGCAGGTCGTCAGCATAGGTCCGGAACAGGACATGGCCGCCAAACCAAAGTGCGAGGTTGCCGATCACCCCGACGACCGAGGCGGTGATGGCGGCCAATGCGCCTTTCAGCCGCACCGCGCGCTCCATGCGCTCGATCCACGGGGCGAAAGCGAAGATCCACAGGAAGCAGGGGGCAAAAGTCACCCAGGTAGTAAGCGCCGCGCCGAGTATCCCGGCCACCAGCGGCGTGAACGGTTCGGGCGCGCGAAAGGCAGCGAGGTAGCCGACGAACTGGGCGACGAGGATCAGCGGTCCGGGCGTGGTTTCGGCCAGGCCCAGCCCGTCGGCCATTTCTCCGGGCTGCAACCAGCCAAAGCCGCTCACCGCCTCCTGCGCCATATAGGCCAGCACCGCATAGGCCCCGCCAAAGGTCACCACGGCGAGCTGCGAGAAGAAGCTCCCGATCTGCCACAACACGTGGTCGCGGCCGAGCAGGGTCAGGACCAGCACCATTGGCAAGGCCCAGACCGTGCCCCACACCAGTACGGCCTTGAGCGAGGCAATCCATGGCCGGGGCGGCAGTGGCGCCGCTTCGCCATCGGGCTTCAGCGCCAGCAGATCAGGCCGCAGCGCGGCAACGGCAAAGCCGATCAGGCCTGCGCCCAATACGACGACCGGAAAGGGCAGAGCGAACAGCGCCAGCGCGAGGAAGGCGGCCAGCGCCAGTCCCTGCTTGAGCCGCGTATCGAGCGCGCGTCCGGCGATCCGCAACAGGGCCTGGATCACCAGCGCCAGCACAGCCGCCTTGATCCCCAGGAACAGCGCGGCAAACCAGCTGAGGTTCGCCGCTGCCGCATAAAGGATCGACAAGGCCAGGATTATCAGCGCGCCGGGGATCACGAACAGCAGTCCTGCTGCCAGCCCGCCACGCCAGCCGTGGAGCTTCCAGCCGATCCAGGTTGCCAGCTGCTGCGCCTCGGGCCCGGGCAGGAAATGACAGAAGTTCAGCGCGTGGAGATATTGCTCCTCGCTGACCCAGCCGCGCTCTTCCACCACTTCGCGGTGCATCAACGCGATCTGGCCGGCCGGACCGCCAAAGCTGAGGCAGCCAATCCGGGCAAATGTCTTGACGAGTTCGTTGAAAGTCGGGTGCGATTGCGCGGTCACGCCATGCTCCATGCCTAATGCATTGCCAGACAGGCAATGCAATTCAGGCAACGCTTGGGCGGACTGGCGCCTGACCGGGAGGTTGCGTGGCCCCGATGCCGCAGGAAATGCTACGGCACCGGGTCGCGGTCAAGGGGTGTCAGGTGAACCTACCAGCCGATGGTGGGTCACTGGCCGGGAAGCTTTCGTCGCTGGCTTCATCGACTGTGTCCCACTTCTTTGGGTCGCTGGCCATCGCCTCTGGACCGGCATTGCGCACCGGGGCGAAGCCCGGCGTGGCCTCGCCGTCGGCAAAGGCGACCGGCGTGGTGGGTTCGGCCTGCCGGGTAGCGTAGCGATACAGGCCGTAGCCGACCGCGCTGGCGGTAATGAGTTTGAGCAGCATGGCGTGGGCTCCTTCATGAGCGGTTGCCCCTGCCTAAGCGCTTTGCCGCCGGCTTGTTCCGGCGAACAGGTCAGTCCCCGCCGACCCGTTCGATTGCCGCGCCCACCAGCGCCAACTTCTCTTCCAGCCGCTCATACCCGCGATCGAGGTGGTAGAGCCGGTGAACCTGGGTTTCACCCTCGGCGGCAAGGCCGGCGATCACCAGGCTCATCGAGGCGCGCAGGTCGGTCGCCATCACTTCGGCCCCGGTCAGCTTCTTGACCCCGTGGACCACGGCGGTGCGGCCCTTGGTTTCGATATGCGCGCCCATGCGGTTGAGTTCGGGCACGTGCATGTAGCGGTTCTCGAAGATCGTCTCGGTCAGCACCGAGCTCCCTTCGGCCAGGCACAACATGGCCATCAGCTGGGCCTGCATGTCAGTCGCAAAGCCCGGGTAAGGCGCGGTCGAGAGCGTTACCGACTTCATCGGCCCGTCGCGCCAGACCTTGATCCCGTCGGCATGGGGCTCAACCTCAACCCCGGCATCGCGCAGTGCCTGCAGCGTTGCGTCCATCTCGTCGGCGACGGCGTGCTTGAGGAACACCTCACCCCCGGTGATCGCCGCCGCGCAGGCGTAGCTTCCCGCCTCGATCCGGTCGCTCATCACGCGGTAAGTCGCGCCGTGGAGGCGCGGGACGCCGTGGATGGTCAGGTCGCTTGTCCCGACCCCCTCGATCTGCGCGCCCATCGCCACCAGCAGCTTGCACAGGTCGACAATCTCGGGCTCGCGCGCTGCGTTGTGCAGCACGGTCTTGCCCGAGGCGAGAACGGCGGCCATCAGCGCGTTCTCGGTCGCGCCGACCGAGACCACCGGGAAGGCATAGCGCCCGCCGGGCAGGCCGCCATCGGGCGCAATCGCACGGACATAGCCCGCAGCCAGCTCGATCGTCGCACCCATGGCTTCCAGCGCCTTGAGGTGCAGGTCGATCGGGCGGTTGCCGATCGCGCAGCCGCCGGGCAGCGAAACGGTCGCCTCGCCCATCCGCGCCAGCATCGGGCCGAGCACCAGGATCGAGGCGCGCATCTTGCGGACCAGCTCGTAAGGCGCGACCGAAGAGGTGATCCGCGGCGCCTCCAGCGTCATCACCCGGCCAAAGTCCTCCGGCCGGCTGCCGGCGATGGTGGTCGAGATGCCGAACTGGTTCAGCAGATGCTGGAACCCGTCGATATCCGCCAGCCGCGGCAGATTGCGCAGCGTCAGCGGCTCGTCCGTCAGCAGCGCGCAGGGCAGCAGCGTCAGCGCGGAGTTCTTGGCGCCCGAGATCGGGATGGTGCCGGACAGGCGCTTGCCGCCCTGAATGATGATCTTGTCCATGACCGCCTGATTTAGCGGGATTGCGGGAACCGGCAAGCGCCGTGCAATGCTATGCACAGGCTGGGGCGCAACTTGCTTGCCAAGGCCCCCGCGCGCCCCTTAACCCTGCCGCAACATCAACATGGTAAACGCGCCGCCATGACCAGCCCTTCGCTCCGCAAGCCGATCAAGAAAGCCGTCTTCCCCGTCGCGGGGCTCGGCACCCGTTTCCTGCCGGCGACCAAGGCGATCCCCAAGGAAATGCTGCCGATCATCGATCGCCCGCTGATCCAGTATGCGGTCGACGAAGCGCGCGAGGCCGGGATCGAGCAGCTGATATTCGTGACCGGCCGCGGCAAGACCGCGATCGTCGAACATTTCGATATGGCCTTTGAGCTGGAAACGACCATGGCCGGGCGCGACAAGTCGCTGGAAGTGCTGGAGCCGACCCGGATCCAGCCCGGCAACCTCGTCACCGTGCGCCAGCAGGTCCCGCTCGGCCTGGGCCACGCGATCTGGTGCGCCCGCGCGATCGTGGGGGACGAACCCTTCGCGATCTTCCTGCCGGACGAACTGATGATTGCGCACCAGGGCTCCACCGGCTGCATGAAGCAGATGGTCGAGGCCTATAACGAACACGGCGGCAACCTGATCTCGGTGCTTGAAGTGCCGGAAGAAGAGGTCTCCTCCTACGGCGTCATCGCCCCGGGCGCGAAGATCAGCGACCGCGTGACCGAGGTGACCGGCCTGGTCGAAAAGCCCAAGCGCGAGGATGCGCCCAGCAACCTGATCATCTCGGGCCGCTATATCCTCCAGCCCGAAGTGATGCGCGTGCTCGAAGGGCAGGCCGCCGGCGCCGGCGGGGAAATCCAGCTGACCGATGCCATGGCCCGGATGATCGGCCAGCAGCCGTTCCACGCCGTGACCTTTGCCGGCCGCCGGTTCGACTGCGGCAGCAAGACCGGCTTTGTCGAAGCCACGCTGGCCCTGGCGCTGGAGCGTGAAGACATGGCCGACGGAGTGCGGGCAATGGCTAAACGGCTGCTGGCGCAAGGCTGAATTTTGCGGCAATCCGCCGCGATGCGGATTGCCCTGTTCGAACCAGAGATTGCCGGCAACGTCGGCGCGGTGATGCGGCTTTGCGCCTGCCTTGGTGCCAGCGTCGATCTGATCGAGCCAATGGGCTTCCCCTGGGATGACCGCCGCGTCCGCCGCGCGGCGATGGACTATATCGATCACGTTGCCGTCACCCGCCACGCCAGCTTCGCCGCGTTCCGCGAAACGCTGGGGCAGAGCCGCCTGGTCCTCTTCACCACCAAGACCGACCAGAACGCTTACGCCTTCGCCTATCGCGCCGATGACGTGCTGCTGTTCGGCAAGGAAAGCGCCGGGGTCACCGCCGAAGTCCTCGCCGCCGCCGATGCACGGGTGCGCCTGCCGATGCGGGCCGAGGTGCGCTCGCTTAACCTCGCGACCTCGGCGGCCTTGGCGCTGGGGGAGGCGCTGCGGCAGACAGGTGGCTTGCCGCCGGGCTAGCCCCGCACCTGCCCGGGCGTAATCCCTTGCCGCGTGCGGTAGGCGCGAATGAAGGCGGTGCTGGAGGCGTAGCCGAGGCGCGTGGCAACAGCGTCTATGGTCAACGCGGGATCGCGCAACAGTGTGTTGGCAAGGGTATCGCGGGCTTCGGCGAGGAGGTCGCGAAAGTCGTGGCCAGCAGCGGCCAGCTCGCGCTGCAAGGTGCGCGGGTGGCGGCCCAGGGCACGGGCGACATTGGCCAGTGATGCGCCCCCCATCGGTAGCAGCGTGTGGATCAGCCGGGTCACAGTCGTCACCACCGCACCGCTCGGCTGCGCGGGAAGGGCATCGAGCAGGGCAGCGGCATAGCTCGCCAGCGCGGCATCGGCACCGGGATTGGCCCGATCGAGATCGGCGGCTGGAAATTCGAACCCGTCAAACACGGCATCGAACTGGACCGGACAGCCGAAGAAGCGGCGGTGCAGTGTGGCCCCGCGCGGCGGCGCATGGGTGAAGTAGACAGCAGTGGGGTGCCAATGTTCGCCCAGCTGCAGGCGAAACAGGTGGACAAAAGCCGCCAGTCCCAGCTCACGCGACTGGCGCTGCGGCGCGGCGGTGCCGATCGCCAGGCCTAACAAGGCAGTGGCGCCCCGGTTGGCCTCCGTCAGGTGGAGGCTGAGGGAATCGCTCATCAGATGGCGGTAACGCTCAATCATCGCCAGCGCGGCGCGGACTGTTGGTTGCTGGCCGAGCACCAGCCCGGCTACCCCCATGTTGGCCAGTCGGCGGCGAGCGGCCAGGCGCAGCCCCAAATCGGGGATGGCGTAGCGCTCCGCCAGGCCATCGAGCAGCCAAGCAACCGTCTCGGCCGGTATGGTCAGATCGGCACGGGCCAGAATCGCCGGGTCAACCCCCACCGTCCACAGCGCCGGATAGGGATCGCCGCCCGCCTCCAGCACAACGGCGGGCAGATCGAGCAGCGCAGTGGCGCGGACCTGAGTGGGGGCGGACATGGGATCAGTGTCGCAAACTATCTATTGTTTGTCACGAAATGATAGCAGATGGACTCGAAGTGCGGTGTAGCAGGGTGCCCAAGAGAACGAAGGCTTGGGAGAGGCCACATGAAAGTCGAACCGCTTACAGGCGCGCTGGGAGCCGAGATCAAGGACATCCGCTTGACCGAGGCGGCTACCAATGCAGACATGGCGGGCGAGATCAACGCACTGCTGCTGCAGCACAAGGTGCTGTTTGTCCGCGATCAGGACATGACCGATGCCGAACACGCCCGGTTCGCTCGCCTCTTCGGCGAATTGGAAGACCATCCGCTGGCCAACAGCGCGGAAGGCGAGCCTGGTATCATCCACATCTGGAAGAGCCCGGAAAGCCCGCCCGAGCGGTATGAGAACGCCTGGCACAACGATGCCACCTGGCGCGAAATCCCGCCGATGGGCGCCGTGCTGCGCTGTGTCGAATGCCCACCAGCGGCAGGGGACACGATGTGGGCCAACATGGAACTGGCTTATGAGCGCCTCCCCGACCGGGTGAAGGAAGACATTGCTGATCTGCGCGCCCGCCACTCGATGGAAGCCAGCTTCATGGCAGCCAAGCCGATCGAAGACCGGCTCGCGATGAAGGCCCGCTTCCCCGATCCGGAGCACCCAGTGGTAAGGACCCATCCTGTTACCGGCAAGAAGTCGCTGTTCGTCAATGGTTTCACAACGCACTTCACCAATTACCACACCGCCAGCCGGGTCCGGGTGGGGCAGGACTTTACGAACGGTTCGGGCGAACTGCTGCGTTACCTGACCAGCCAGGCGGCGATCCCGGAATACCAGGTGCGCTGGCGCTGGACGCCGAACAGCGTGGCGATCTGGGATAACCGCTGCACCCAGCACTATGCCGTGATGGACTATGCGCCCTGCGTGCGCCGGATGAACCGCGCGACGATCATCGGCGACCGTCCGTTCTGACCAGCTATCTGAACTGAATAAAGACAACCGGGAGAATGCCAATGACCTTTTTTGCCGACAGCGTCGGGACCGCCCTGGTCGACGTCAATGCCCTGCCGTGGATCCCCTTTACGCCCTATTCGGACGAGGTGTTCCTCAAGCTGATCAAGATCAACCCGATCAACGGCGAATGGACCACGCTGCTCAAGCTGCCAGCCGGCATGGCGCTGCCCAAGCACCATCATGCCGGTACGGTGCACGTTTACACCGTCGCCGGGCGCTGGCGCTATTTGGAGCATGACTGGGTGGCCGGTCCCGGCTCGATGGTGTTCGAAACCGCAGCGTCGTCGCACACCCCGGTGGCCCTGCCTGAGGCCGAGGTGATCGCGCTCAACATCATCGTCGGGGACTGGAACCTGCTTGATGAGAACGATAATATCATTGCGGTCGAGAACTGGCGCACGATGTTGAAGCGCTATGCCGACTATTGCGCCGCTGCCGGGATCGAGCCGGTCGACGTTACCAGCCAGTCGGGCAACTGATCCGCCATGCCGGCGCGGTTCGAACACGCCCACATCGCCGTTTCTCGCGCCACGCTGCATTGCGTAAGCGCGGGGCCGGCCGATGGCGCGCCGCTGATGCTGCTGCACGGTTGGCCGCAGACCTGGTTCATGTGGCGCGGCGTGATCCCGCTGCTGGCCGAGGCCGGCTATCGCGTGATTGCGCCGGACCTGACCGGACTGGGTGATTCCACGCGCCCGGATGACGGCTATGAGAAGGCCACCATCGCCAAGGACATGACCGAACTGATGACCGCGCTCGGGCATGATCGGTTTGCCGTGATCGCGCATGATTGGGGCGGGCCGGTTGCCTTCTTCCTCGCCGCGCAGTTCGCGCAGCGGGTGCGCGCCATGGCCGTGTTCGACGCACCAGTCCTGGGCGATGGCGGTCCGATCGAACACCACGGCCGCTGGCACTTCGGTTTTCACGCCTTGCCTGGTCTGCCTGAGGCCCTGACCCAGGGTCGCGAGGATACCTACCTGCGCTTCTTCTTCCGCTTTGCCGGAGCCAGCGCCGAGGCGATTGCGGAAGAGGCCCAGGCGGAATATGCCCGCGCCTACAGCCAGCCCGGCGCGATGACCGCCGGCTTCAATTACTATCGCGCCGTGCCGCAGGACATTGCCGCCGTCACTGCTTTTCGTGAGAGTGGCCAGCGGCTGGCCATGCCGCTGCTGATCTATGGCGGCGATCCGGCAACGCGCGGCCGCGGCATGACCGCGCTGGAAAGCTGGGCGCGCGTTGCGGACGATGTCAGCGGCGGTGTTGCCGCGAACTGCGGGCATTGGATCCCGGAAGAGCGGCCGGACTTCGTTGCCAGCGAAGTGCTAAGCTTCCTCGCCGGGGTGCCTGCCTGAGCCGACTAGTCTCGTACCTCAGAGTGCTGCAGGCGTTCGGTCGAACTCGCCGATCACCGCCCGCAGCGTCCCGTCCTCCCGGCACAGCTCCATCAAGAGCGAGGGGTGATCGGCGTCCGGCACGGTCAGCCCGCTTGCCGCGCTGCTGAAGCCTATCGGGCTTCGGCAGGTGCCGATCCAGCGAAGGCGCCAAAGTGCGAAACCGTGACCCTGGTGCCGGGGGCGTTGTCAGTCACTTCCACGATAGCGTCGAGCTGCCCTGCGAGCGCATTGACGATGCCGGTGCCGAGGCCGGCCTTTGCCTCGGCATGGCCGCCCGGCAAGCCGCAGCCGTTATCGACTACGGTGAGCGTCCAGCCCGATGGACTGGCGGCAAATGCCACCTCGATATGGCACGGCTTCTGCTCTGCATCGGGGAAGGCGTGCTTGAGTGAATTGATCACAAGTTCGGTTACGATCAGGCCCACGCTGACCGACTGGTCAGGGCTCATCACGCTGTCGTCCGCAACGACGTCCAGGGTCATCCGGTCCGGATCGGCAATCATCGACGCCCCGATGCTGGCGCACAGATCGAACAGGTAAGGCTTTAGCGCGACATCGCCGGTTGCGGTCGAAGCCAGCAAGCGTTGCAGCGTGGCAATCGACATCACCCGGTGGTGGGCTTCGCGCAGGTGGGCGCGGGCCTCTTCCGATTGCACCCCTTTGACGCGCTGCATCAGGATGCTGGCGATGATCTGCAGGCTGTTGGCGACGCGGTGGTTCAGTTCCTGCAGCAGGACCTGTTTTTCACGGACCAGCGAGGCGTTCTTCAGGGCCTGGTCAAGCGCGGCATTCTGGGCAGCGCGCATGGCGGTGTTGTCCAGGATGGCAAGGACCAGCCGCATGGCATCGTTCTCGACATGGTCAAGCGCATGGGCCGCCAGCATCAATATCCTGTCGGGCTTGCCCGGGCGCTTCAGTTCAAACTCGTAGGCTTCGATGGCAGCATATCCGCCGGCGGTCGCTTCCAGCAGGGTGCGCAGCTGGGGCTTGTCCCACTCTCCCTTGCCCAGCGCGAACAGCGAGGTGCCCACTACGGCCCCGATCGGCAGGTCAAAAGCGCGGCAGAACGTTTCGCTGGCGGCCCTGACCACCAGTTGCTCGTCAAGCAGCAGCAGCGGGGTGACGGACGACACGACCAGCGCCATGCCGAGGCTGCTGGAATTCTCAGGATCAAAGTGCGTAAATAATTCCACGGCCGAAGCCTTCTGAGGCCAGAGGCTCGCACAGCGAAAGCCATACCCGGGTATTGTGGCGCCGCCTGTGACTCGCGGGGCGCTGCGATCATAGCACCGATGGGCGGGATCCCCCCAGTCAATCGGTGGGTGGACTTTCCAGGGACCGCTGCGGCACTGCTTCGATCAGCAGGTTGGCGATCGCGGTCATCAATTGCGCTTCGGCATAGGGCTTTTGCAGGATCAGGCTGTTGGGCACGCCCTCGGCGGTCCAGTTGTCGACGCTTTCACCACTGACATAGAGCACGGCCAGCGAGGGATACCTCTGCCGGGCATGATGCGCGACGGCCCAGCCATCAGGACCAACACCCAAGTTGATGTCTGAGATGAGGCCCTGAAGGTCCGCCGAGTCGTCGATCAGGATCATTGCCGCAGTGCCGCTATTGCACTCGGCCACGGTGTAGCCGCCACCCTTCAGCGTTGCCACCAGACCCATGCGGATCAACGCATCATCTTCAACGACGAGGATTGGTGACACCGCCGACATGATTGTTGGTTCTCCCTGGGGATGTCAAACTCACGGCCCGTGGTTTTGTTGCATGATCGTGCGAAACCGGAACAATCGTTTGCGGGATCAGTTTGCAGATCGTCCTCGGCGCTTCGCGGACCTTGAAGAGCCCAAGTCGCGCTCAGCAGATGTCGAGGAAGAAATCATGAAATACGTCAATCTAGCCGCCCTTGCGGCGATGACCTTGCTGGCCGGTTGCGCAACCTTTCAGTCCAAGCCGGTGATTTCGCAGGCTGACGCAGGCGGAGTGACCTACAGGATCAAGGGTGATCAACTGGAAGACACGGTCGCCTTGGCCCAGGCACATTGTGCGACCTTTGGCCGGACGGCCTTTCAGGAAAGCGTGAGCCGCGGTTCGGGTGACAGCCGGATCGTGCGCTACCTTTGCAACTAACCGCACGCGGATGGGGGCGCGGCCAAGGCAGGCGCCAACTCCCCAATCGCGGCCCGCAGCGCCCCGTGCTCCCGGCTCAGCTCGGTCAGGATCGAGAAGTGATCGGCGTCCTGCACGATCAGCTCGCTCGCCGCATTGCCCGCATCGGCCCAAGCCTTGGCCATCCGCGCGGTCTGGCCCTGGAAGGCCGGCGTCTCCAGCGCGCCGACCGCGAACAGGATGCGCGGGGCGCCGGGGCGCACGCGGTGGAGCGGTGAGGCGGCGCGGGCGCTTTCGGGATCGAGGCCAAGATTGGCGTTGACCGAGGTATCGAGCAGCGGCTCCAGGTCAAACACGCCGCTGATCGAGACGATTCCGGCAATTGAGGTCCTGACCGACGCTGCCGACATGGCAAGTTCCACCGCGATCTGCGCGCCGGCCGAGTGGCCGACCAGGATTAGCGGGGCCTGGTCGGTCAGTTCGGCCAGCACGGGCAGCGCGGCGGCGGCTGCCGCGACGATGCCCATCACGCCCAGCTCGGGGCTGAGCGGATAGTTGATCAGCGCCACATCAAAGCCATCGGCCGCCAGCGGCGGGGCGAGGAAGCGGAAGCCGCTCTTGTCGCGCGATTGCCAGTAGCCGGCGTGGAAATAGGCCACTACCGCGCGGGCCTGTCCCTCTGCCCGGAACAGGTCGAGCGTCTGGCGCGGGTGCGGGCCATAGGGCAGGTCCAGCGCCGGCTGGATCGCTCGCACGGCCAGTTCGCTTTCCGCCGCGTAGCGTTCAAACAGCGCGGCCTGCGACGGGCGAAGCTGCCCGTCGATGTATTCGAACTGGTTGGCGGTGGCGATTGCTGCCTGGGTCACGGGGCGGGGCCTGTGCCTTACCCGGCCCGCGCTGCGATCCACTCATCCACCCGCCGTTCCAGGATCGACAGTGGCTGCGAGCCCGAGGCGATCAGCAGATCGTGGAAGCCCTTGAGATCGAACTTCTGGCCCAGCTTCGCCTCGGCCCGGGCGCGCAGCTCCATGATCTTGATCATGCCGATCTTGTAGCCGGTCGCCTGGCCCGGCAGGGTCAGGTAGCGGCGCACTTCGGAGCGCGAGCGTTCGATCGGCTGGCGGCCGGTGGTGTTCATGTAGGTAACCGCTTGGTCCTCGGTCCAGCCCTTGGCGTGGAGGCCGGTATCGACCACCAGCCGCGCGGCGCGGAACAGTTCGGCATCGAGCCGGAAGAAGTCGGCCGCGATATCTGGATAGGCACCCATTTCCTTGCAGACAGCCTCGGCATAAAGCGCCCAGCCTTCGCCGAAGGCGACATAGCCGGTGACTGAGCGGAACTTCGGCCCGCCCTGCTGGCGCACCTGGATATCGCCCTGGGTATTATGGCCGGGCACCGCCTCGTGGCACATCAGCGTGTACATCGCCGCCGGATCGGGCCGCATGCCGACGAGGTGGACATAGGTCCGCGCCGGGCGCTTGCCATCGGGGCTGGGCTGGCTGGCATGGGCCGCGCCGCCCGGCACTTCGGAAAAGGCCGGTTCGCGCACCACTTCGATGCCATAGACCGGCAGCTGGCCGAAATAGCCGGGCAGGAGGGTGCGGGTCTTCTGGACGAACTCATTCGCGTTCTTCAGGTATTCGGCGCGGGTCTCGTCGGTGAAGGGCTGCGGCGGGTAGAGCCGCTTGCGCTCGGCATAGAAGGCGTGGCGATCGGCAAAGCCGGCCTGGCGGGCTAGGGCATCCTGCTCGGCCTCGATCCGGGCGACTTCCTTGAGGCCGATCGCGTGGATCTGCTCGGCGGTGAGGTCGGTCGTGGTGACCAGCTTCAGCTCGTTGGCATAATAAGCCCGGCCGCCTGGCAGGGTCAGCGCGCCAACCTTGCCGCTGGGCGCCTTGGGCAGGCTGGCCTTGGCCCAGGCGATGATCCGGCAATAGGCGGGCTTGAGGGCGATGATCGCGTCCTTTGCCTCGGCCAGATGCTGATCGGCCTCGGCCTGGGTCAGCTTGCCGCTGGCGACCAGCGCGGCGGTCTTGGCCTTCACATCGGCCCACAGCGCCGCGTCGGGACCCTCACCATAGGGCGCGCCGCTGGTCAGCTTTTCGCTGCTGGAAATGATCGTTTCGATCTGGAACTTCGGGGCGCGGATCCCGGCCTTCTCGCTCGCCTTGGTGCGGGCCAGGGCCAGGTCGAGCACGGCCGGCATGCCGCGCAGGCGGGCGATATAGTTCTTGAGGTCCGTCGCGTCGGCCACGGAGTGCGTGTTGATCAGGAAGTCCGGCAGCTGGCTGTGCGCCGAATAGAGCCGCGAATAGAACGGCGGGCGGTACCTGCGGTTCATGTTGGAGAGCACGGCGCGATCCGCTTCCAGCGTCCAGATGTCATAATTCACCTGACCTGCGGGGGAGAGCGCGGCCCGGTTGAAGCGCTCCTTCATCCGCGCCACGCTGGCCAGGCGCCAGCGGACCTGGGCATCGGCGGCAGCATCGCTGATGTCATTCCACTTGTCCCCGCCGTCCTTGATGCCAAGCCGGGTGGCGAGCTGCGGCTGGGTCTTCACATATTCGACGAATTCCTCGTCAAGGAACCGGGTCAGCGCGGCGGTTGCATTGGCGCTGGGGGAGAGCGGCGGGGGCGGCGGGGCGCTCTGGGCGGACAGCCCGGTCGAGGCAAACAGGGCGAGCGTGGCGGCCATCAGGCCGGCGGAAAGCTTGGTCATGTCGGTTCAGTCCCCTTCGTGCAGCGCGCAATGTGGAGCGCCGCTCGGTTTCAGTGAAGCTGGTATTGAGGCTAGCCTTTAGCCGCGATCCTGCCAATCGCCCTTCCGCTTCGACCAAGGGCGATCTAAGCCGGGTGGCGATGACCCTGATCGCCTTCAACAAGCCGATGAACGTGCTCTCGCAGTTCACCGACGCCGGGACAGCGGGTTCGCCGCGGGCGACGCTGTCGGACTATATCGACCTGCCAGGCGTCTATCCGGCCGGGCGGCTGGACCGGGATAGCGAGGGCCTGCTGCTGCTGACCGACGATGGCCGCCTGCAGGCGCGGATTGCTGATCCGCAGTTCAAGCTAGCCAAGACCTACCTGGTCCAGGTGGAAGGGACGATTGGCGAAGAAGCCCTGGCCGCGCTGCGCCGGGGCGTGCGACTCAACGACGGGCTGACCCGCCCCGCCGGGGCCGAGGGAATCGACCCGCCCCAGCTCTGGGCGCGCGATCCGCCGGTGCGCTTTCGCAAGACCGTACCCGATTCTTGGTTGCGCCTGACGATCAGCGAAGGCCGCAACCGCCAGGTCCGGCGGATGACCGCCGCGGTCGGCCTGCCCACGCTGCGGCTGGTGCGCTGGGCGATCGGTGACTGGTCGCTTGACGGGCTGGCACCGGGGGAATGGCGCGCGGTCGATTGACCGGGTGCCAGCGCATTTCCTTCACACCTTGGCCTTACCAGGAAAGGGCCGCCCGGCGACCGGCCTTGTCTTTCCTCGCCCGATCAAAGGAACGCCGTGCCCCAGGCCCGCTTCGCACAGCAGTGCGACCGTCTCTCCCAAACTGTCGACAAGACCCTGCACGACCGCCTGATCTGGGAGCGGACCGAGGCACCGATCCTGGCCGGGCTGGTAGCGCTCGCCCATGCGGCACTCGACGGGCGCGACGAATTCGAACTGGCCGAGGAAGGCGCGACCACTGCGGTCAAGCGCTTCGTGCTCAAGGTCCATGGCAACCGCGTGGCCGCCCTGTCGCTGCGCCTGTTCGAGGGCCGGGCCGAACTGCAGGTCCAGGCGATCGACCGCAGCCCCTATCAGGTCGCGGCCGGGGCGGTGCTGGCCACGCCTTTCGCCGGAATCGACGCCGCCTGGATGGCCACCAGCCTGGACGAGCTGTTCGCCCGCATTTCGCGCTGAGGCCGATCACCGTCACGATCCTGCAATACGGCCATGAGACCTTGCGGCTCATGGACCAGACAGACACCCGCTTCGACTGGATCAGCTGGCTTGCCAGCATTCCCGGCATCCCCGCCGACTGGGGTAACCAAACCGCCGCAGCCCCCGAGCCTGAGGACGAGGCACTGCCGCTCGCGGCCTAGGGTTCCCGGTCCGGTGTACTGGTGCACCGGGGCAGCGGAACAGCGGCGGCCGTGGCTCTGGCCTGATGGCGGGCCAGGCGGCTATCCGGGTTGCGCCGTGACGCTACCCGGGAGAGCCGCCGATGGACATGATGGAAGCTGCCCGCTTGCTGGTCTTTTCCGGATCAGCGGCGATGTTTTTCTCGACCCTGCTGGGTGTGGCCATGCTGATCCCGATGCAGCCATGGGGGCGGCACCTGGCCAAGGGACTCAATTATCTCCAGATCGGCGCCGCGCATCTCGACTGGATCATGCTGGGCTTGATGCAGGCACTGGCGGCGGGGCTGATCGTGCTGTTTGCACTGAAGCCGGCGGCCTGGGTCGTCTGGGCGATGATCGCGGGCGGCTGGCTCAATCCGCTACCCTATATTTTCCGCGCCTTCGGGGTCGATGCCTTCGCCCTGGCCGGCGGCCCGCTGCAACGCGCAGCAGCACTGCTCGGCGCCGTCAGCGCCACCCTGATCGTCGTCAGCTGGGCCATGCTCCTTCCCGCCGCCTGGCGAGCCTGGGGCTGAGCCCGATCAGCGCGCGGTAAAGCGCAGCGGCAAGGTCTTCAGCCCGCCGACGAAGGTGCTCTTGGCGCGGCGTGGTTCGCCGGCGAGTTCGATTGATTCGATCCGGTCGAGCAGCGCCTCGAACAGCAGCCGCATTTCTAGCCGGGCTAGGTGCAGCCCCAGGCACTGGTGCGCACCGGCGCCAAAGGCCAGGTGCCGGGTCTGGTCGCGGGTCACGTCGAACTTGCGCGGATTGTCGAACTGGTCGGGATCGTGGTTGGCGGCGACATAGTTGATCATCAGCCAGTCGCCCTTGGCGATCTTCACGCCCGACAGCTCCACATCCTCGTTCGCCATGCGCATGAAGTGCTGCACCGGCGTGGTCCAGCGGATCGCTTCCTCGACGATATTGGGCAGCAGGTTGCGGTCAGCCTTCACCTTGGCGAACTGCTCCGGGTCGCGGGCGAGGGCGAGCATCGCCCCGGCGGTGCTGGCGCTGGTCGTGTCGTGCCCGGCGCTGGCGGTGATGATGTAATAGCCGGCGCGGTCGCGGGCCGAGATCGGCTCGCCGTCGATCTTGGCCGTGGCCAGGATCGTCGCGACATCATCGGTCGGGTTGGCGCGGCGCTGGGCGGCCAGGCCTTCGAAATAGGTCTCGAACTCGGCCACGGCCCCGAACACGATCTGGCTGATCATTTCGGGCGTCATCTCGGCCATGCCGCTCTTGGACAGGTCCTCGTCCTGCCCGCCGAACATCTGCTGGGTCAGGAACAGCATCTTCGGCTCGTCTTCCTCGGGCACGCCAAGAATCTGCATGACGACATGGAGCGGGTAGGGCGCGGCCACGTGGGTGACAAAGTCGGCTTCCGGACCCGCCGCGATGAAGCGCTCGGCCGTGGCCTTGGCCAGCTCACGAATGCGGCCCTCCAGCGTGCGCAGGTTCTTGGGCATGAACCAGTCCTGCGTCAGCCGGCGCAGCTTGGGGTGCTTGGGGGCATCAAGCGCGACCAGCGAGGAGACCAGGTTGGGGCTCTCCTCGCCCTGTCTGGCGGTCACCTCGCGGGCCAGCTTCTCGCCGGCCTTGTTCGTGAAGACTGTTGGCCGCGGGGCATTGAGGAAGGTCGCATTGTCCTTCGAGATCCGCATCACGTCGTCATACTTGGTGACCAGCCAGAACGGCTCGTGATCGTCAGTCGGGCTTTCGATCCGCACCACCGGGGTATCGGCCCGCAGCCGGTCGAACACGTCGAGCACCGTGTTCCAGTCGGCATAGGATTTGGGATCGAGTACCGCGATCGCATCGGCGGGGCTGGCGACAGGACCGGTCATCGCTTCAGCCCTGCGCCTGCGCGGCTTCGTAGGCCGCCTTGTACTCATCGCGCAGCAGCCGCTTGTAGAGCTTGCCCGTCAGCTCGCGGGGCAGCTGCTCGCGGAAGTCGATCTGGCGCGGCATCTTCACGCGGCTGAGCTGGCCCGCCAGGTACTCGCGGATCTCATCGGCCAGCGCCTCGCCGGCCTGGCTCATGTCGAGCGGCTGGATCACGGCCACGACCTTCTCACCCATTTCCGGATCGGGCGCGCCGATCACGGCAGCGTCGGCCACCTTGGGGTGGGTGACCAGCAGGTTCTCGATCTCCTGCGGGTAGATGTTGACCCCGCCCGAGATGATCATGAAGCTCTTGCGGTCGGTCAGGAACAGGTAGCCGTCCTCGTCCTGGTAACCGACATCGCCCAGGCTCGACCAGCCGTGCTTGTTGCGGGCATCGCGGGTCTTTTCGGGATCGTTGTGGTACTCGAAGGGCACCATGCCTTCGGTCGGTTCGAAGAAGATCTGGCCCTCGGTGCCGCGCGGCACTTCGTTGCCGTCCTCGTCGCAGACGCGGATGATCCCGGTCAGCGCCTTGCCGACCGTGCCAGGCTTGGTCAGCCATTCCGGGCTGGTGACAAAGGTAAAGCCGTTGCCTTCGGTCCCGGCGTAATATTCGTAGATTACCGGGCCCCACCACTCGATCATCGCCTGCTTGACCGGCACCGGGCAGGGTGCCGCGGCGTGGATCGCGCACTTCATGGTCGAAGTATCATATTTCTTGCGGACCTCTTCGGGCAGCTTGAGCATGCGGACGAAGTGCGTCGGCACGAACTGGCTGTCGGTAATCTTGTACTTCTCGATCGCGGCCAGCGCGGCTTCGGGATCGAACTTTTCCATCACCACCACGGTGCCGCCGATCTTCTGCACGGTCATCGACCAGCGCAGCGGTGCGGCATGATAGAGCGGGGCCGGAGTCAGGTAGACGGCATCGGGCTTGATCCCGAAGGCCATCAGGATCAGCCCGACCAGGGCGTTGGCCTGATCAATCGCCGGGTCTTCGGGCAGCGGGATCTTCACCCCCTTGGGGCGGCCGGTCGTGCCGGAGGAATAGAGCATGTCGACCCCGGCGCGCTCGTCGGCGATTCGCGTGTCCGGCATGGCGGCCAGGGCATCCTCGGCCGACATCGGCCCGGGCGTGTCGAAGCGCAGCTGCTCGACCGGCGCCAGCTTTGCCACTTCATCGAGCGTCGGGGCGAGATAGGCCGATCCGAACAGGATCTTCGCGCCGCTGTCTTCCAGGATATAGGCGATCTCGGGCGGGGTCAGGCGGCTGGAGATGCCGACATAGTGCACGCCCGAGCGCTGGAAGCCCCAGGTCAGGCAGAAGAACCAGGGGTGGTTTTCCATGCAGATGGCGACCGTATCGCCGATCTTGATTCCGCGGCTGCGCAGCAGCTGGGCTACCTGGTTGGACCGGCGGTCAAGCTCGGCAAAGGTGATCGTCTCGCCGCTGCTGGCCATGATGATCGCGGGACGGTCGGGATTGGTCTTGGCGTGGATCGACGGGTGCATCGGGAATCACTCTCCAGTGGTGGCAGTTACCATCCGGGCGTGACTTTTAACCGGTCGATTAAACCGGGCAAGGGCAAAAGGATGCTGCGGCGCGTTCCGGCAAAGAAAAAGGGCGGCGGTTGCCCGCCGCCCTGCTTCCTGTGCCGTGGGATGGGCTGCTTACTTGCTGCCGCCCTTGGCCGTTTCGCCGTCGTCGTCCTTGGCGGCGAGGGTGCCGGCCCAGGCATCGCCCTGCATGTAGGGGACCGGGTTGACGGCAGTGCCGGCGATGCGGACTTCATAGTGCAGGTGCGGGCCGGTCGAACGACCGGTCGAACCGACATAGCCGATCAGATCACCCTTCTTGACGACCTGACCTTCGGCGACGTTGAGGCGCGAGAGGTGGCCATAGCGGGTTTCGAGCTGCGCGCCGTGATCGAGCGAGATGAACAGGCCGTAGCTGGAGAACCAGTCAGCGCGGGTCACCACGGCATCGGCGGTGGCATAGATCGGGGTGCCGATCGGGCTGGCGAGATCAATGCCCTTGTGGCCGCGGCGGCCGCCGAGCACCGGGTTGGTGCGCATGCCGAAACCGCTGGTCAGCGCAGCGCCTTCAAGCGGCATCCGCGAAGGGATCGAAACGGCGCGGGGACGAGCGACCGGAACCGAAGCGACCGAAGTGCCGTTCCACGATGCGAAGAGACGGCGGAATTCGTCATCACCGCCGCGAGTGCCCGACTTGGCAGTCTGGGCTTCGCGCAGCGGAGCAGCGATATCGGCTGCGGTCGCGCTGGCGTTAGCGAGAGCGGGGGTGGCAAGACCAAGGCTGGCAAGCGCGGCAACGGTGCCGATCATGCTGCGAACCTTGGCAAAAATCGAAAAACCGACCACTTAAGAACCTTGCAGTTAAGCGGGCCAATCGTTGCCGATCAGTCCACCCGGACCCTGTTTGCATTGCCTGCCACAAAGGCCCGCAACCCGATTATGTGAGATGGTCGGAACCCCCCGCCGTCTCGTTGGGTTGGTTAAAGCTGCGTCACGGCGATGTCGCAACCCCTGCGTAGAAAGAGCGCGATAAACCGGCAGCGAGACGCGCTGAGTCGTTGAACGGCGGCTTAACGGACCCCCGGAAATGAGTCGCCACCAAGGATTTCCATAGGATTTCCGCGGAATCGCCGCGGGATTCGCAAACTGCGGCGAAATGTTTTGTCCCGAATCGGACGTGGGCGATTTCGTCGTCAAGGATTCGTTCGAGGATTCGCGCGCCGGTTTCGTCGCCCAGGCTGCGGATTCGCGCGAGCGTGGCCGGTGTCACATCCAGCCCGCGGGCCTCGAGCACCATCGGCACCACGGCGAGCCGCGCCGCAACATCGTGGCGCGTCTCAAAGGCCGCGTCCCACAGTCCGTCATGGGCCGGCAGCGCGCCGTAATGCGATCCCAGGCTGCGCAGCCGCCGGGCCAGCAAGGCAAAATGCATCGCCTCGTCCGCGGCGACCGAAAGGAAGTCGGAGACGAATTCCGGCCCCATCTCGGCCCCGAACCGCCCGGCCATGTCGAGCGCCAGGTCGATTGCGACGAACTCGATGTGGGCGAGCGAATGCCAAAGTGCGATCCGTCCGCGTTCCGAGCCGGCCTTGTTGCGCTTGGGCATCTGACTGGGTGGCAGCAGCTCCGGATGGGCCGGCCGTGCCGGGCGATCGGGCATGGCGCAGTCAAAGGTGAGGGCCAGCCGGCCCGCCGCCCAGTCGCGCGCAACGGCGCGGGCGGCGAAGGCCTTATCATTAGGCGCTGCGGTCAGCAGGGCGGCACGGATCGCCGCGGCAACAGTCGTCACAATGCTTGGGCAGCAGCCAGTACTTCGGCGGCGTGGCCCTTGACCTTAACTGGGCTCCAGACCTGGGCCACCTTGCCATCGGCACCGACCAGCACGGTCGAGCGGACCATGCCCATATAGGCGCGGCCATACATCGACTTTTCGGTCCAGAAACCCAGCGCGTCGGACAGGCCGCCCTCCTCGGGATCGCTGGCCAGCGGCGCGGTCAGACCATGCTTGGCAATGAACTTCTCGTGCTTCTTGGGCGGGTCCTTGCTGATCCCCAGGAGCGCCGTGCCGGCCTTGGCAAAATCGCCGGACAGGGCCGAAAAATCGAGGTTTTCCGTCGTGCAGCCGGGGGTATCATCCTTGGGATAGAAGAACAGCACCAGCTTCTGCCCGGCAAAGTCGGTCGGGCGCACGGTGCTCCCATCGGGACGGGTCAGGGCCACGTCGGGCAGGCTGTCACCGGGGGCAATGGTCATCACGCGATCTCCAGGGTCTCGCCGAATGTAGCAGCCCAGGCATCAGCCACGGTGCGGCGCGATTCGGTCAGTTTCTCGATCAGACAGCGCCAGTCGTCGCATTCGCAGGCGCTGGCAAGTACGGCCCTTGCACCGGGGTCCGGCTCGGTCCCATCGGGTGCCAGCAGCCGCGAGGCGATCAGGAAGCGGGCAAGCGTGCGGTGCGCCGTGCGGATTGCCGGATCGAGCTTGCCCGCCGCGATCAGACCCGCCAGCGCGACCGGGATCGACGGCTCCAGCGCGACATGATCGCGCAGTTGCAGGTAGTGGACGATGAATTCCGCATCGACCAGCCCGCCGCGCGCCAGCTTCACATCGAGCGGGCCCTTGGCCGGCTTGTGCTGCGCCATGGTCGCCCGCATTTCCAGCACATCGGCGCGCAGCTTGGCGGGATCGCGGTCCATTTTCAGCACACCGCGAATGATGCCGTCGAGTCCGGCTTGGGCGGCATTTGAGCCATGGAGCACCCGCGCGCGGGCCAGCGCCATATGCTCCCAGGTCCAGGCATTCTCGCGCTGGTAGCGCTCGAAGGCTTCCAGGCTGACCGAGATCGGCCCCTGCGCGCCCGACGGTCGCAGCCGGGTATCAACCTCGTATAGCGCGCCCTCGGCGGTCGGGACCGACAGCGCTGCAATCACCCGCTGCGCCAGCCGGTTGAAATAGAGCGTCGCGCCCAGCGGCCGGCCGCCATCGCTTTCCGCGGCATGATCGCCGGTAAACAGGAAGACGACGTCGAGGTCGGAGGCATGGGTCAGCACCCCGCCGCCGAGCCGGCCATAACCGACGATCAGCAGTTCGCCCCCCGGCACCTGACCATGGATGCGCTCGAACTCGGCAGTAGCAGCGTCGGTGAGGACCCGGATCGCGGCTTCGGCCACCCGGCAGAGCGCCGCGCCGATCTCCATCGGATCGCGGGTGCCCTCGATCAGCTGAACGCCCAAGGCAAAGCGGATTTCGCCCACCTTGCGCCGCACCCGGCCGAGCAGCGTTTCGTAATCGTCCCCAACTTCGCCGCGCGCCATGACCTCGGCCAGATCCTGCGCCGAACCCGGCAGGTCAAAGGCGCTGGCATCAATCAGCGGGTCCAGCAGGTCGGCCCGCCGCGCCAGGGCATCGGCCAGCGGCGGGGCCATGCACAGCACCCGCGCGACCAGATCGGCAAGGCCGGGCCGTGCCTCCAGCAGGCGGAACAGGTTCACCGCGCTGGGCAGGCCTGTCAGCAATTGCTCCCACCGCAGCAGCGCGTGGAGCGGCTCAGGCGCGGCGGCAAAGGCCGCGAGCAGGCGCGGCTGGACCGCATCGAAGGCCGCCCGCGCCTCCTCGCTGCGCAGCACCCGCAGCTTGCCGCTGCGCCAGCCCTCGATCCGCGTGGCCAGCGCTTCGGGCTCCGGAAAGCCGAGCCGCTCGATCTCGGCCGCCAGCGCCGCACCGCTGCGCGGCGCGGAGACTGCGACGCTGGTCTGCTCGCCCGCATGCTCGGCCACCAGCCGGTCATAGCGCTGGCCGACTGCCTCGGTAATCTCGGCCAGTTCGGCCACCAGCGCGCCGCCGTCAGTCAGGCCATCGAGCTGCGCGACAATGTCGAGCGCGGCCGGATCGAGCGGCAGGCTGTGGGTCTGCTGGTCGGCCACCATCTGCAGGCGGTGCTCGACCACCCGCAGCCGGTCATAGCTCTGGCCCAGCAGCGCGGCATCGCCGGCCTCGATGATGCCCGCCTCGGCCAGGGCATCGAGGCTGGCCCGGGTGCCGCGCAGGCGGAGCGATGGATTGCGGCCGCCGTGGATCAACTGGTGGATCTGGGCGAAGAATTCGACCTCGCGGATCCCGCCGCGGCCCTTCTTGAGGTCAAATCCGGGGCCGGGAGCCTTGGCCCCGTGGTGATTGGCGCGGATCCGTCCGGTCAGCCGACCGACCTCGGCGATCGCGCCGAAATCCAGGCTCTTGCGCCAGACGAACGGCCGGATGGCGGCAAGGAAGTTCTCGCCCGCAGCAATGTCGCCGGCGCAGGCGCGCGCCCGGATGAAGGCGGCGCGTTCCCACGCGAGCGCGGAGCTTTCGTAGTGCGTGAGCGCTCCGCCAATCGGAATCGCCAGCGGGCTGACTTCGCTCGCCGGGCGCAGCCGCAGGTCGACACGGAAGACATAGCCCTCCTCGTCGACGTGGCTCATCAGCTCCATCAGGCTCCGCGCCACACGCTGCGCCGCCTCGCCGGGTTCATCGCGCTCGCGCCGCGGGAGCAGGGCGGGGTCGTAGAGCAGGATCGGATCGATGTCGGAGCTGTAGTTGAGCTCCTGCGCGCCGTGCTTGCCAAGCGCGAGCGCCAGGAAACCGGCCGGTTCGGCATCGGGCACGCGCCGCTGGATCGCCTCGGCAATCGCGGCGTCAAGCGCGCGGTCGGCAAAGGCGGAGAGCTCGCCCGTCACCCGCAGCAGCGGGAAGGCCCCGGCCAGGTCGCCCACGGCCAAGGCAACGGCCAGCGCGAGCTTTTCGCGCCGCAAGGCCGATCCGATCGAGGGTGCCCCTTCGCCCGCTGCCTTGGCCCAGGCCAGCGCAGCTTCGCCGTCGCCCGCCGCCATCAGCGCCGCCAGCTCGGGCAGCCGCGCCAGTCCGCGCTCCAGGAAGGGGGCGTGGTCGCGGGCGCGCGCCAGGGCGTGGGTCCAGTCGCCGTTCATCATCGCTGTGCTTGCGGAGGGGGCGCCGCTCTGTCAATCGGCGGACCAAACAGATGCTCCGAAAGGTTACCCCGCAGATGAAGCTCCGCGCCCTCCTGCTCGCCACCCTCGCCATTCCTGCGGCCGCCCAGGCCAAGCCCGCCCCGGTGCCGGTGGTCGCGCCGGTTGCGCTCAACCAGCCGGCCCTGGCGGAAATGGTGAAGACGCTGTCCTCGGACGAGTTCGAAGGCCGTTCGCCCGGTACGGCGGGAGAGGAAACGACCGTTGCCTACCTGATCGAGCGGTTCAAGGCGGCGGGCCTGCAACCTGGCAACAAGGGTTCGTGGACGCAGGACGTGCCGACCGTGGAGATCACCGCCAGCAACATGGCTGGCCTGGCGATCACCGGGCGCGCAAGCACCATGCTGTTCGCGCCGGGCAAGGATTTCGTCGCCGGGTCCTATCGCGCGATTGACCGGACTGCGATTGCGGATGCCGAGTTGGTCTTCGTTGGCTACGGGATCAACGCCCCGGAACTCGGCTGGAACGACTATGCCGGCGTGGACATGAAGGGGAAGGTCGCAGTGATCCTGGTCAACGACCCGGACTATGAAACCGCCACCGAGGACGGGCCCTTCAAGGGCCGGCGGATGACCTATTACGGCCGCTGGACCTACAAGTTCGAAGAAGCGGCAAGGCAGGGTGCTCGCGCCGCGCTGATCGTCCACGATACCTTCCCGGCAGCCTATGGCTGGAACGTGGTCGAAAGCTCGTGGACCGGGGCACAGTACTTCGTTCAGAAGGCCAACAAGGGCATGGACCAGACCGAGGCGAACGGCTGGATCCAGAAGGGCGTCGCCGAAGCGATCCTCAAGGCGGCGGGTCGGGACCTGACCCAGCTGACTGCCGCAGCCAAGCAGAAGGGCTTCAAGCCCGTGCCGCTGGGCCTGAAGGCCACCATGAACTTCGACAATACCCTGCGCACCGCCATGTCGAAGAACGTGATCGGCTTGCTGCCGGGCAAGAAGCGGCCCGATGAATACGTGCTCTACACCGCCCACTGGGATCACCTGGGTCGCTGCAAGGCCAACGCAAAGGGCGATGACATCTGCAATGGCGCGGTCGACAATGCCACCGGCACGGCCATGCTCGCCGCTATTGCCGAAGCCAATGTCAAGGCCGGCCCGGCCGATCGCAGCCAGGTCTTCCTGGCAGTGACGCTGGAGGAATCGGGCCTGCTCGGCAGCGAATACTACGCCGCCAACCCGGTCTATCCGCTGGCCAAGACAGTCGGCGGGGTGAACATGGATGCGCTTTCGCCCGGTTCACCCTCGCGCGATTTCCAGGTGGTCGGTGGGGACAAGAGCGAGCTGACCCGCTACGTGGGCGCCGTCACTAAGGCGATGGGTCTGACCCAGTCGCCCGAGAGCGACATCGAGCGCGGCTACTATTACCGCTCCGACCACTTCAGCTTTGCCAAGCGCGGCGTGCCGATGTTCAACCTCGGCCGCGGCAATGACTGGGTGAATGGCGGCAAGGCGGCGGGCGAAGCGGCGGCCAAGCGCTATAACGAAGAGGCTTATCACGGGCCGGAGGACGAGTTCGATCCGAACTGGGATTGGTCGGGGATGCTGCAGGATGGCGAACTGTTCTTTCGCCTGGGCCGCAGCCTGGCGATGACCAGCGACTGGCCCAACTGGCACCCGACCGACGAGTTCCGCGCGATCCGTGATCAGAGCCGGAAGGGCGGGAAGTAATGGCTAGCCCGAACGTGTGGATGCCGCCCGAATGGCATCCGCAGGACTGGATCTGGATCGGCTTTCCGCACGATCCGGTCGAATGGCCGGGCTTCCTTGGCCGCGCGCAGGAGCAGATCGCGGCCTTTGCCAATGCCGTTGCCGAGAGCGGGCAGGAAGTGCGGCTGATCGTGCGCGACGCGGCCAACCACGCCCGCGCCAGCGCGCTGTGCAGCGCGGCGGTAAAGCTGGAGACGCGCCGCTATGGCGATGTCTGGCTGCGCGATACCGGCCCGCTGGTGGTGCAGCGCGATGGCGCGGCGCTGGGCCAGCGCTTCGGCTTCAACGGCTGGGGCGGCAAGTACTTGATGGACGGCGATCAGGAGATTGGCGCGGAGCTGGCGGAAAGCGCGGGCCTGCCCGTCGCCACGGCCGACTGGATCCTCGAGGGCGGGGCGCTCGATTGCGATGGCACGGGCCTTGTCGCGACGACCGAGCAGTGCCTGCTCAATCCCAACCGCAACCCGCAGCTCGTGCGCGCCGACCTGGAGGCACGGCTGGCCCGCGATCTGGGTTTTGACCGGGTGCTGTGGCTGGGTGATGGCCTGATCAACGATCACACCGATGGCCACGTCGACAACCTCGCGCGGTTCGTTGCGCCCGGCGTGCTGGCTGTCCCGCGCCCCAGCGGGGCCGATGATCCCAATGCCGCGATCTATGCCGATGCGAAGGCACGGGCGGAGGCATTTGGCTTGAAAGTCGCCGAAGTGCCGTCGCCGGGCCGGGTGACAAGCGAAGGCGGGCGGATCGAGCCGGCGAGCTATATGAACTTCGCCGTGACCAGCAATGTCGTGGTCGTGCCGATCTATGGCACCCGCCACGACGATGATGGCGTCGCGGCGATTCAGGCGCTGTTTCCGGACCGGGCGGTGGTTGGCGTGCTGGCCGATGCGGTCCTCGCCGGCGGTGGCTCGTTCCACTGCGCCAGCCAGCAGATGCCGCGGTTCTGACGGAGGTTTCGGTCTGACGAATCCTTGACTCCGGTCACGCGCGCATTTAGTTTCAACTGAAACCGAAATTCGCGACAGGAGCACGACCGCCATGGCCGACCTTTTCGAAAACCCGCTGGGCCTGGACGGGTTCGAATTCGTCGAGTTCTGCGCGCCGGAAAAGGGCGTGCTGGAGCCGGTCTTTGCCGCCATGGGCTTTACCGAGATTGCCCGCCACCGCTCCAAGGACGTCCAGCTGTGGCGCCAGGGCGATATCAATCTGATCGCCAATTACGAGCCGAAGAGCCCGGCCTGGTACTTCGCCCAGGAACATGGCCCTTCGGCTTGCGGGATGGGCTGGCGGGTGCGCGATGCGGCCAAGGCCTATGCCGAGGCGATCGAGCGCGGGGCCGAGCCGGTCAAAAGTCGCACCGGGGTGATGGAACTGCGCCTGCCGGCCTTCCGCGGGATCGGCGGATCGATGATCTATCTGATCGACCGCTATGGCGCGGACCTTTCGATCTATGACATCGATTTCGTCTACCATGCAGGCGTCGATCGCCACCCGGTCGGCACCGGCCTTCAGCTGATCGATCACCTGACCCACAACGTCTATGGCGGGCGCATGGCCCACTGGGCCGCCTTCTATGAGCGGATCGCCGGCTTCCGTGAGATCCGCTATTTCGACATCAAGGGCGAGTACACCGGCCTGACCAGCAAGGCGATGACCGCGCCCGACGGCAAGATCCGCATTCCGCTCAACGAGGAAGGCGCCGGTGGCGGCGGCCAGATCGAGGAATACCTGCGCGCCTATAACGGCGAGGGGATCCAGCACATCGCCTTTGCCTGCGACGATCTCTACGCCGTGTGGGACCGGCTCGCCGCGCTGGGCACGCCCTTCGCGCCCGCACCGCCGGCGACCTATTACGAGATGCTCGACGAGCGTCTGCCCGGTCATGGCGAGCCTGTGGGCGAGCTGCAGCGGCGCGGCATCCTGCTCGACGGGTCGACCGAGAACGATGATCCGCGCCTGCTGCTGCAGATCTTCAGCCAGGCCATGATCGGCCCGGTGTTCTTCGAATTCATCCAGCGCAAGAAGGACGAGGGCTTTGGCGAGGGCAACTTTACCGCCCTGTTCAAGTCGATCGAGGCCGACCAGATCCGCCGCGGCGCGCTGCAGGTCGAAGGAGCCGAGCAATGAGCGCGATCCAGCTCGAGCGCATTCACCACGTCGCCTATCGCTGCCGCGATGCGAAGGAGACGGTGGAATGGTACAGCCGTGTGCTCGGCATGCGCTATACCACCGCCTTTGCCGAGGACCACGTGCCCTCGACCGGCGAGTTCGACCCCTACATGCACGTCTTCCTCGATTGCGGCGGCGGCAACGTCCTCGCCTTCTTCGAGCTGCCCAACCAGCCGGAGATGGGCAAGGATCCGAACACCCCGGCCTGGGTCCAGCACCTGGCCTTCAAGGTGGCCGATATCGAAGCCCTGCTCGCCGCCAAGGCCCATATCGAGGCCCAAAGCGTCGAAGTGCTGGGGCCGACCTATCACGGCATCTTCCGCTCGATCTACTTCTTCGATCCGAACGGGCACCGGCTGGAACTGGCCTGCGATATCGGCACGCCCGAGCAATATGCCGAACTTGCGGCGGTCGCTCCGGCCATGCTGCACGAATGGAGCGAGACCCGCCGTGCCCCGCGCCATGCTTCGTGGCTGCACGAGGACCCGGCTGAGCGCGGTGAGGGCTGAGGTCACCAATCTGGCGCAGATTGTCATGATAGCAAGGGTTTCATCGCGCGATTAATTCGGTATGGGCGGCGCGTGCGCGCACTCGTCCTGATCCCGTTTGGCCTTGCCGTCCTCTCTGCCCCCGCGCTCGCCCAGCGTGCGGGGGAGAATGCCGCGACCCAGTCGAGCGATGCCTTTGGGCGCTCGGTCGGCAGCGAGAAGACCGGGCTTTACAACAACGAGGACGTGCGCGGGTTCAATCCGGTCGATGCCGGGAACGTCCGGCTCGAAGGGCTCTACTTCGATCAGGTCGAGCGGATTTCCTCACGGATTGTCGATGGCAATACGATCCGCGTCGGCGCTGCGGCGCTGCGCTATCCGTTCCCGGCGCCGACAGGCCTGGTGGATTACAACCTGACCCAGCCGGGGAAAGAGGCCAGCTACAGCTTCAACGCCGAATACAGTTCTCCCAATTCGATCGGTCCCGGCGGAAGCTTCGAATTCAAGCAGCCGCTCAGCGACACCTTCGGCATTTCCGGCGGCGTCGGCTTTCGCAACGCCACCCGCTATGAAGGCGGGCGCAGCCTTTACCGCCCGATGGGCATGACCATGGCCTGGCGCCCACAGCAGGGTACCGAGGTGCTACTGTTCGGCGGTCTGTTCATTTACCGCACCGACGAGTTGCGGCCGTTCTACTATCCGGTCGGCACCGAGCCGCCGCCCAAGGCGGAACGCGGGCTTGATCTCAGCCAGCCCTGGGCCAGCCGCAGCCAGGACCTCTGGACCAGCGGGGCGATCGTCAAGACGCCGCTGCTCGGTGTGAAGCTTGAGGCCGGGCTGTTCTATTCAGCCAAGGACCAGCACAGCGTCTATGCCGACCTGATGCGCGGCGTTGCCGCCGATGGTTCGGTCGCCAACCGCCGGATCATTGCCGAACGTGACAATTACGATGGCTCGTGGTCGGGCGAGGTGCGGCTGGTCAAGGAATGGATCGGCGCGAGCATCAATCACCGCCTGATCGCTTCGGTCCGGGGCCGTTCACGCAACCGCGACTTTGGCGGCAGCGTGCTGGCGCTCGGCCCCTCGACTATCCTGCGGCCGGACCTGCGTGCGGAACCCGTCTGGACGCAGGGCCCCAAGAACCGCGATGAAGTGCGCCAGATCACCGGCGGCGTCGCCTGGTCGATGGTTTCGCCGCAGCGCTTTAGCCTCGATGTCGGGATTTCGAAGAGCCGTTACCGCAAGGCGCTCGACTTTGTCGATCCGGCGCTGGCCGATCCGGTGACGCGCGACAATCCGCTGCTGCTGAACGTGGCTGGCGCGGTCCATGTCGCGCGCGGGCTGTCGCTCTATGCCGGTTATACGCGCGGGCAGGAGGAAGCGCTGGTGGCGCCCGATATCGCCACCAACCGTTCCGAAGCCCCGCCGGCGCTGCGCACCAGCCAGGTTGAGGCCGGCGCGCGCTGGGCCATTACGCCGAAGCTGACCTTCATCGCCGGGGCCTTCTCGATCAAGAAGCCCTATTACAATCTCGATCCGGCGCTGCGCTATCGCCAGCTGGGCGAGCTGACCAATCGCGGGGTCGAAGTTTCACTAACCGGACAGCTTGCCCCCGGCCTTACCATTGTCGGCGGTTCGCTGTTCCTCGATCCGAAGATCTCGGGCGAGGCAGTGGACAGTCGCCTGATCGGTCCGCGTCCGGTCGGCCAGATCCGCCGCCGCTCGGTGGCGACGATCGACTGGCGGATGGACGAAGGGAAGGGGCCGCTGTCGATCGATGCGAGCGTGGAGAGCCTCTCAAGCCGCACGGGCAATGCCGCCAACACGCTGATCGCCCCGCCGCGCACCACGTTCAACCTGGGCGCGCGCTATCGCTTCAAGGCAGCCGGCGGGACCTGGTTGCTGCGGCCGATGTTGCTCAACGTGTTCGATGAGTACGGCTGGAACGTGAACGGATCGGGCGGGTTCACCTATTCGAACCGGCGCCAGCTCACACTGCAGCTCGTCGCCGACTTCTAACTCTCTCCCGGCACCTTCACCCGCAGCATCGCCGCTGCGGCCAGCACCAGCGTGCCCGCAGCGAAGGCCATGGTCCAGATCGGCTGGTCGGGGAAGAAGGCCTTCATGATCGAGCCCATCACAGTCGCCACCAGCAGTTGCGGCACCACCACGAACACGTTGAACAGCCCCATGAAGATGCCGAGCTTGGCCTGCGGCAGGCTGCGCGCCAGGATCGCGTAAGGCATGGCCAGGATCGAGGCCCAGGCGATGCCCACACCGATCTCGCTGACGATCAGCCACTGCGCATCGGGCATGAAGAAGAAGCTGGCATAGCCCGCCGCGCCGCAGAGCAGGCCGAAGACGTGGGTCTTCACCTTGCCGAACCGGCGTGAGAGGAAGGGCAGCAGGGTCAGTGCGGCCACTGCCGCGACACCGTTATAGACGGCGAAGAGCACGCCGACCCAGTTGCCGCCTTCCTGATAGGCGGCGCTGGTCGGGTCAGCCGAACCGAAGAAGTTCTGCGCCACCACCGGCGTGGTGTTGATCCACATAATGAACAGCGCCGACCAGCTGAAGAACTGGACCAGTGCCAGCTTCTGCATGATCTCCGGCATGCCCGAAAAGTCGCCGACGATCGCCGCCAGCATGTTGTTGTCCTTGCCGGCGCGGGCCAGCCGGATCGCGATGTGGCTGATCACGCCATAGCTGATCAGCAGCATGGCCAGCAGGTAGACTTCCTTTTCCAGCCCCCATTGCTCGGTTGCCAAGGCCAGCAGGCCGCCGGCTGCGACCCACCAGAACGGGCCGCTGTTGCTGCGGCTGGCGAGTGCCCGCACCGGCTGACCTTCAGCCTCGTGGCCCGCGCCAAAGGCGCGCATTTCCTCAGGCGAGAATTCCTTAGTGGTCAGCACGGTCCACAGCACGGCGGCAAACAGCGCCAGGCCCCCGGCCCAGAAGGCATAGCGGACCGTATCTGGGATCTGGCCCGGCCCGGCTTCGTTCGATACGCCCCAATGCTCCAGCAAGTAGGGAAAGATCGATCCCACCACTGCGCCGGCGCCGATAAAAGCGGTCTGCACGGCATAGCCGGCGGTGTGCTGGTCCTTGCGCAGCATATCGCCGACAAAGGCCCGGAACGGCTCCATCGAGATGTTGAGGCTGGCATCGAGCACCCACAGCAGCACCGCCGCCATCAGTAGCACGTTGCTCTCCGGCATCACCAGCAGCGAGAGCGCGGCGAGGACCGCACCGAGCAGGAAGAACGGGCGGCGGCGGCCGAGGCGGCCGAGCCAGGTCTTGTCAGAGAGGTGGCCAATGATCGGTTGGACCAGCAGGCCGGTCAGCGGGGCGGCGACCCACAGCGCGGGCAGATCGTCGATCGAGCTGCCAAGCGACTGGAAGACGCGGCTCATGTTCGCGTTCTGCAGCGCGAAGCCGATCTGGATGCCGAAGAAGCCGAAGCTGATGTTGAACAGCCCGGCCCAGTTCTGCCGTGGTTTCTCGGTTGCCATGCCTCTCCCCTTTTATGGGCCGCAGGGCTGGCACGGCCTGACGGGGCAGGCAAGTGGCATACGAATACGTAAGTTTGGCTTCAGCCGTTGGTGCTGGCCCGCACGATCAGTCGCGGCGGCAGGCTGCGGTTGTCCTGCGCGCGGTCCTCGATCTGTTCGGCCAGGGTCTCAACCAGCAGTTCGCCGGCTGCAATCAGGTCCTGCTGCACGGTGGTCAATGGCGGGCTGGTCAAGCTGGCGGCGGGGATATCGTCGAAACCGACCACGGCGACATCGCCGGGTACCTGGTGCCCCGCCTCGGCCAGCGCGCGCATGGCCCCGATGGCGATCAGGTCGCTGGCAGCGAAGACTGCGTCAAACTCTGCGCCCGCATCCAGCAGCGCGCGGATTGCGGTGCGGCCATCGCCTTCGCTGGATAGGGCAGGAACCTGCAGCGCCGGATCGGCGGCCAGCCCGGCATCAGCCATGGCGTCGCACAGGCCGCGATAGCGATCGGCGAATTCGGGATAATGCTCGTCGGCATGGCCCAGGAAGGCGATCTTGCGCCGGCCGAGTTCCAGCAGGTGCTCACCCGCCAAGCGCCCGGCAGCGACATTGTCGGTGCCGACAGTCGCTCCGATCGTATCCTCGCGCACGGAGCCCCAGCGCACGAAGCGGGTGTCATGTTCGACCAGCTCGGTCAGCCGCTGGGTGTAGAGCGTGTAATCGCCGTAGCCCAGCAGGATCAGGCCGTCGGCGCGGTGGCTGTCCTGGTAGCGGGTGTGCCAATCGTCCTCCAGCTTCTGGAATGAGATCAGCAGGTCCAGCCCGCGATTGGCCGTCGCTCGGGTGATCGCGCCCAGCATGGCGAGGAAGAACGGGTTGATATTGGCTCCGTCGGGCGTCGGGTCCTCGAAGAACAGCAGGGCAATGGTGTGCGAGCGCTGCGAGCGCAGCGACGAGGCGTTCTTGTCGACCGAATAGTTCAGCTCGCGGGCGATTTCCTGGATCCGCTGGCGGGTCGCCAGGCTGACCGATTTGGAGCCGCGCAGCGCCCGGCTGACGGTGGGCTGCGAAACCCCCGCCAAATAGGCGATGTCAAAGCTCGTCGGCTTGGCTGAGGGCTTTCGGCCCATTTTCCCTCCCGGCCTGCCGGTCTTGATGCCGGCACGCCGCGCAGGATAGCGCTTCGGCGGCCCAGCGCAATTGCCAAGTCCACCAATCTGGCGGGCTTTGCGGCGCTAAACTAGCAATTTGGCGAATGGGCAGGACCCGCCCCTCACCGCATGACGACAAGCTGAGGAAGAGGCCTGCTCCGGCGGGCCCCGACCGTGCAAGGCAACCGAGAGAACACCATGCAACTCAGTCGCGAGCAAATGCTGCAGGCCTACCGCCGGATGAAGATCATCCGCGAGTTCGAAGAGCGCCTGCATATCGATATCGCCACCGGCGCCATTGCCGGCTTCACGCACCTTTACTGCGGCCAGGAAGCCGTCGCGGTCGGGGTCTGCGAGCATCTCGATACCGATGACAAGATCGTCTCGACCCACCGCGGCCACGGCCACTGCCTGGCCAAGGGCTGCGACGTTGACGGGATGATGAAGGAAATCTGGGGCAGCCGCGAAGGCCTGTGCAAGGGCAAGGGCGGCTCGATGCATATCGCCGATGTCGATGTCGGCATGCTCGGTGCCAACGGCATTGTCGGCGCCGGTGCACCGATCGCAGTTGGTGCAGCGCTCGCCGCCAAGCTCGACGGCAAGGGCAAGGTAGCGATCACCTTCTCGGGCGACGGGGCCTGCAACCAGGGCACCACCTTCGAAGCCATGAACATGGCGGTCGTCACCAAGGCGCCCTGCATCTTCGTGTTCGAGAACAACCACTATTCCGAGCACACCGGCTTTGAATATGCTGTGGGGACGCAGCAGGACATCGCCAGCCGCGCCGAAGCCTTTGGCATGCGGGTCTGGCGCGCCGACGGGACCGATTTCTTCGCGGTCCACGAAACGATGCGCGAGCTGCTCGAATATGTCCGCGCCGGCAATGGTCCGGCGGCGGTCGAGTTCGATACGGAGCGCTTCTTCGGCCACTTCGAGGGCGATCCCCAGCGCTACCGCGGCGAGGGTGAGCTCGACCGGATCCGCGAGACCCGCGATTGCCTCAAGAAGTTCCGCGCCAGCGTGGTTTCGGCCAAGGTGCTGACCGACGCGGATCTCGATACCATTGACGCAGAGGTGCTGGACCAGATCGAGGCGGCGGTTGTTGCCGCCCGCGCTGCGCCGCGCCCCACGTCCGAAGACGTCCTGGCTGACGTCTACGTTGCCTACTGAGCCGGAGACTTCGCAATGGCCAAGATGATGTACCGCGATGCCGTCCGCTCGACGATTTTCGAAGCGATGGAACGCGATGAGCGAGTGGTGGTCCTGGGTGAGGACGTGGTCGGCGGGATGGGCACGGCCGGCGGGCCCGAAGCGATCGGTGGGATCTGGTCAACCTCGACCGGCTTTTATGACGCCTTCGGCCCCGACCGGGTGATCGATACCCCGATTTCGGAAAGCGCCATCGTCGGCGCAGCTGGCGGCCTGGCGCTCGCTGGCAAGAAGCCGATTGCCGAACTGATGTTTGCCGACTTCATCGGCGTGTCGCTCGACCAGATCTGGAACCAGATCGCCAAGTTCCGCTACATGTTCGGCGGCAAATCGACCTGCCCGGCGATCATCCGCATGGCCTATGGCGGCGGCTTCAACGCGGCGGCGCAGCACAGCCAGTCGGTCCACCATTTCCTCACCGCCATGCCGGGCCTCAAGGTCGTGATGCCCTCGACCCCGGAAGACGTGCGCGGCCTGCTGCGCGAAGCACTACGCGGTGATGATCCGGTGATCTTCCTGGAGCACAAGGCGCTCTACGGCGTGACCGGCGAAGTGCCGGATGGTGACTGGACCATTCCCTTCGGCCACGCCCGCCTGACCCGCGCCGGCCAGGACCTGACCCTGGTCGCAACCGGGCTGATGGTCAGCCGCTGCGAAGCCGCTGCCGATGCCCTGGCCAAGGACGGGATCGGCTGCGACGTGATCGATCTGCGCACCACCAGCCCGATGGATGAGGAAGCGATCCTCGATTCGGTCGAGGTGACCGGCCGCTTGGTCGTGGTTGACGAAGCGCCGCAGCGCTGCAGCCTCGCCACCGACATTTCCGCGCTGGTCGCGCAGAAGGCCTTTGCCAGCCTCAAGGCGCCGATCGAAATGGTCACCGCGCCGCATTCGCCGGTGCCTTTCGCGCTGGAACTGGAACAGGCCTACCTGCCATCGGCAGCCAAGATCGAAGCGGCGGCCCGCAAGGTCCTCGGTTACCGCTAGGAGGCGAGAGATGAGCAAGCTCCGCCCCTTCTGCATGCCCAAGTGGGGCATCGAAATGACCGAAGGCACGGTCGCCGAATGGATGGTCGGCGAAGGCGACCGGGTGAAGCGCGGCGATACGATCTGCCTGATCGAAACCGCCAAGATCACCAACGAGGTTGAGGCCGAAAACGACTGCGTGATCCTGCGCGTGCTAGCCCCGGCGGGCGAAGACGTGCTGCCGGTCGGCGCGCTGCTGGCGGTGTTCGGCGATGACGATGCCCCCGCGAGCGAAGTCGACGCCTTTATCGCCGCGTTCGTGCCGGCCGAAGGCGGTGTGGGCGAAGCGCCGGTCGCGTCGGGCGACAAGCCGGCCAAGCCCGCTGCGGCCCCGGCGGCCACACCGAAGAAGATCGAAACCAACCGCCCCATCAGCCCCGAAGCCCTGGCCCTCGCCGAGCGCGAAGGCGCCGATCTCGATGCCATCGAAGGCTCTGGTCGCGGCGGACGGATCACTTACCAGGACGTCTACCAGCACCTGCGGCCCCAGGCTGCCCCGGTGCTGCGCGGCGCGGCCGAGCTTGCGCCGGAAGACCTGCGGATCTTCGCCTCGCCGCTTGCCCGCCGTTTGGCGGCGCTGCACGGAGTGGACCTGTCCGGCCTGACCGGCACGGGCCCGCGCGGGCGCATTTCCAAGCATGACGTGCTGGCAGCCATGCCCAAGCCCGCCGCTACTGGCGGGGCCTTCGCGCTGGCCGCCAATAGCCCGCGGATCGCGCCGTTCGACAAGGTGCGCGGCGTGATCGCCCAGCGGCTGACTGCCGCGAAGCGCGACATTCCGCACTTCTACCTACGGGTCGCGGTGGACGTCGACGCGCTGCTCACGCTGCGCAAGACGGCCAACCTGGTGCTTGGCACCAAGGCCTCGATCAACGATTACCTGGTGCTCGCCGCCGGCCGCGCGCTGGCGCGCCACCCGGACGTCAACGTGCAGCTGCATGGCGATGCCGTGCATCACTTCCCGCACGCCGACATCGCGGTGGCAGTGGCTTCGCCCAAGGGGCTGGTCACGCCGATTGTCCGCCAGGTTGACCGGATGACCCTGCCGCAGCTGGCCGCGGCCACGGCGGCGCAGATCGACAAGGCCAAGGCCGGGCGGCTGTCATGGGAAGACCTCGACGGCGGGACTTTCACCATCTCCAACCTCGGCATGTTCGGGATCGATGATTTCGATGCCGTGATCAACCCGCCGCAGGGCGCAATCCTGGCAGTCGGCCGGGCGCGGCGTGAGGCGGTCGAGAGCGACGATGGCGGGATCGATTTCGCCACCATGATCAGCCTGAGCCTGTCAGTCGATCACCGGGCGATCGATGGCGCGGCCGGGGCCCAGTTCCTGGCCACGCTCAAGAGCCTGATCGAGGATCCCGAACAACTGTTTTGACCACACGGGGCTTAAGCCGTGGTCAAATAGGGGGCGGCGCGCGGGGAGCGATCCTCGCGCGCCGTTATTTTTGCGCCCCGGCCAGGCCGCCTTTCCATGCATAAAAAAACACCCGCGATCCGAAGATCGCGGGTGCCATGGAGGTTGGAGTTAGGTCTTAGAACTTGATCGTGGCTTCCACGAAGACCTGGCGGCCACGGTTGGTGCTGACGATGATATCGTCACCGCCCACCGGCAGGAACGGACGGTCACCCGACGAGCTGACGTGCAGCTTGTTGGTGATGTTGTTGGCAATCAGTGCCAGCTTCCACTTGCCGTCCGGATCGCCGATCGCCACCGAAGCATCGAACAGCCAGTACCGGTTCTGCGTAAAGTCGTTAAAGGCCGTGGTGTTGGTGTAGTAGCTGCTGCTGAACTGCGCGTTGCCGTTGATCGAGAACTCCAGGCTGTCGTTGATCGGCACGCTGTAATCGAAGGCCGTGTTGCCCGACCACTTCGGTGCCCGCGCGGCCTTGCGGCCGTTGAGGTTGGCACCCTTGAAGGTGATGTAGTCATCGCTGAAGTAGGCATCGAGGTAGGACAGGTTGCCTGAGAAGCGCAGCCCTTCAACCGGAGTCCGCCAGGCCCAGCCCACGTCCACGCCCTTGGTGGTGACTTCACCGGCGTTGGAGGTCACGAACTGGACCGCAACGGCGTTGAAGACCTGCACCTGAAGGTCCTTGAACTTGTAGTAGAAGGCCGTGGCATTCAGCGTGATGCTGCGGTCAGCAAACTGGGACTTGACCCCGATTTCACCGCCCTTGGCATCTTCCGACTTGTAGATCAGCGAGCTGAAATTGCCGGTCAGCGCCGCCTGGCTAAGGCTGTTCGACGGCAGGGCCGAGTTGTCGACGCCGCCCGACTTGAAGCCGGTCTTGTACGAGGCGAAGACGTTGACGTCCGGGGTCACCTGGTACTTCAGCGTCACTTCCGGTGAGAAGTTGTCGTCGCTGAAGTCGATATTCGGCGAAACAAAGCCGCTGCCGATGAAGGCCGGGCCAGGGCCCAAGATCCGGTGCACGTAGGGGACGGTGATCCGCTGGGTCTTGTTTTCGTTGGTGTAGCGGATCCCGCCCGACAGCTCGAGCTGGTCGGTCAGGTCAATCATCACGCTGCCGAAGATCGAGGTCGCCTCGGTCTTGGTAGTGTGGTTCTTGTCATAGTCCCAGGTGTAGCCCGTGATCGCATCGGGCGAGATGAACGAAATGTTGACCGCATTCTGGGCCGTATCGAAGATGAACCGGCGCCATTCATAGAAGCCGCCGATCATGAAGTTGAACATGCCATCGTTGTCCGAGGCCAGGCGCAGTTCCTGGCTCAGCTGCTTCAGCGCGTTGCGCGGATCGCTGGTGCCCACGCCGAACGGCGCGCCGACCGTGTTGGTCGCGGCCAGCGCCGGGAAGTTGGCAGCAATGATCGCATCGCTGACCGGGCCAGGTGCGCCCAGGGCGGTGATATAGGCCTTGCCGACACCGCCGTAGCTGTAGTTGTCGACGTCGACTGCATCGAGGTTGACGAACCCGGTGATTGACGAGAGCGTCAGGTTGTCCGCCAGCTTCCAGTCCATCTTGAGGCGGGCGAACCACAGGTCGGTCTCACCAAACGGCACGCCGTTATAGCCTTCGGCCTTGGTCGGTCCGCTCGCCAGCGGGACCTTTCGCGCCAGCGCGACGGCCGTGTCGGGCAGGAAGTACTTCTGGTCAGTGTAGTTGCAGTCATAGCCCGCCGGGATTGAGATCGCACCCGAGAACAGGGTCACCACGTCCGCCCGGCCATTGGCACCGCAGTACAGGTCAGAGTGGCTGATCGCCCCGTCATTGGTCTGGCGGTTGTACTGAACCTTCAGGTTGGCACTGAAGACATCGTCCGGCTTGAAGTCCAGCGTCAGGCGGCCGACAAAGTTGGTCAGGCCGCGGAACTGGTTGACCGCTGGGGTACCCGGCTGCATTTCAAGGAAACGATCGATCTTGTTGTACTGGCCAGCCACGCGGATCCCCAGCGAGTCCGTCAGCGGACCCGAGATATAGCCACCGACCGTGTAACCCCGTTCCTCGAACTCGTATGCGGCCTTGCCGCCGACTTCCCAGCTGGAGGTCGGGTCCTTCGACTTGATCGAGAACACGCCGGCCGAGGCGCTCTTGCCGAAGTAGAGCGACTGCGGGCCCTTCAGCACGTCGATCTGGGCGGTGTCGAAGAAGGCTGACTGGACCATGCGCATGGTCGAGACCTGGATGCCGTCATAATCGAAGGCCACGGCCGAATCGAACGAGGCCGAAATGTTGGAGGAACCGACCCCGCGCAGCGAGATCTGGCCGCCCGAACCCGAACCGCCGACCTGGATGTTCAGCGTGGGAATGCGGCTGGTCACGTCGGAAACTTCATCGACGTTGTACTTGTCTAGGGTGTCAGCACCGACGCTGGTGATCGTGACCGGCACTTCCTGCAGGGTTTCATCCTGCTTGCGCGCGGTAACAATGATGACCTCTTCCGTTGCCTCTTCATCGGCTGGCGCCGCCTGGGCATAGGCCAGTTGCGGCGTTGCCAATACGGCAAGGCCGGAAGCAGAACACAGCAGCAGCCGCGTCAGCTTCTTCGAATTGCGGAATCCGAATGTAGATCCTCTCATGACCATCCTCCCAAAACGGTCCGCGGGGGTGTTATCGTTTCGCAACTGTTGCCCGCAGCCAATGCTTCAACCGAGGTGAAAGGTGTATGTGGTGTGGGGCAAGGACACATTTAGCAAAACCGATAGGGCTTTGGTGCACGCCTCACGGCCAGCATTCCGTAACGGCAATCTAGCCAGCCAGAACGGATTCGCGCCGGGGATCGCGCGGCCAGACCCAGGCCTGATCGAGCACCGGTTCGACCCGCAGTTCAGCCGGAATCCGCTCCGCGCCGATCATCGCATCGCAGTTCTGGTGGAAGTAGTAGATCCGCGCTTCCTGATAGCTCAGCGGCACAGAGCGGAACCCGCTCGATTCCATCGAACGCTGGATTGCTTCGCCGAACTGGGTGTCTTCCTGGATGATCGAACTCATCGCCCGGCCATTGGGCTGGCTGGCGTCGGGCACGGTCCAGAGGTCCGGCGCCGGCCCATCGCCCCAGTCGAGCGCCATGGTCACCAGCTCAAGCCGCGTGGTGGTCAGCGAAGTCGGCCAGAACACCAGCGGCGGGATGAAGTAGCTCGAGAGCGGCGAGACCCAGTTGGGGAACAGGGTGTAGCTCTGCGTGCAGGTCCGGCCCAGTTCGCCCACTGTTTCGATCTGCTGCCACTCCGGCGGGCTGTCGATCGCACGGACATGCTCGCGGTTGGTCTGTGGCGGCGGCGGTGCCAGCATCCGGGCATGGCCGTGCGGATAGAGCGTGTTGAAATTGCGCTTCGAATCGACCAGCGGCGCGACCGTATCGGGATGGATGAAGGGCACATGGTAGACCTCCATGTTGGCCTCCATCGCTACCTTCCAGTTGCACTTCAGGTCAAAGCTGTGCCGTGCGGCTAGGCGGACCCGGTCAAACCCGAACTCGGCCCATTCCTCCGCCAAGGGGCCAAGCCACTCCAGCAAGGGCACCGCATTGTCATCGAAGTTGACGAACACGACATTGCCGAACCGCTCGCAGCGCACGCCGATCAGGCTGCGGCAGGTCAGGTCCAGGTTCAAGAAGTCGCGCGTCTCGGGCACGCCCACCAGGGTCCCGTCGGTCTTGTAGGTCCAGTTGTGATAGCCGCACATCAGCCGCGGCGACTTGCCGCGATCGACTGTCACCACCGGCGCGCCGCGGTGGCGGCAAGTGTTGTAGAAGGCCCGCACTTCGCCATCCATGCCGTGGACGATGATCAGCGGCTCCCCGGCATTGTCCCAGCGCATGAAGCAACCGGGCTCGGGGATCTCGTCGATATGGGCGGCGAAGAGCCAGGCCTTCCTGAAGATGTGCGCCTGTTCCAGCGCGAAGTATTCCGGGCTGGTATAGCGCCCGGCCGGCAGGTCGGGCAGGGCGGGGAAGCCGGCCGGCGGCGCATTACGCTGGCCTTCCCATTCCATCATCGCCTTCAGCGCGGCAACTTCGGCCTGGTCCATCATCCCTCTCCTATGGCGCGGAGACTATCCGCCCAGCTGCCCGGGCGGCACTCGCGCTTTAGTCAGTTTGGACCTGTCACCCCCTGCGATAGACCTTCGCCAACAACGACAAGCGAGAGGGATGACTGTGGCAGGACGGGTCGAAGGCAAGATTGCACTGGTTACCGGCGGGGCGATGGGCCTGGGCAAGGCCGATTGCGAGCGGCTCGCCGCCGAAGGGGCCAAGGTCTATGTCACCGATATTGACCTTGCCGGCGCAGAAGCTGTGGCCAAGGCGATCGGCGGCGTGGCGATGAAGCACGACGTCCGCTCACCCGAACAGTGGCAGGCCGTGGCTGACCGGATCGAGGCCGACCATGGCCGGCTCGATATCCTGGTCAACAACGCCGGCAACGTGATCTTCGAGAGCATCGAGAACTGCTCGCTCGACAATTTCCGCCTGCACATGGCGATCCATGTCGAAGGCACTTTCCTGGGCTGCCAGGTCTGCCTGCCGCTGTTGAAGAAGTCGGAGAGTGCGGCGATCATCAACATGGCCTCGACCGCCTCGCTGATGGGGTACGGCACGATTGTCGCCTATACGGCGGCCAAGGGTGCGATCCGCTCGATGACCAAGTCGATCGCGATGCATTGCCAGGATGAAGGCTACAAGATCCGCGTCAATGTGCTGATGCCGGGCGGGATCGAGACGCCGATGGTCCGCGACATTTCGGGCCGGGCCGGGCAGCAACTGATGGCGATCCCGGACGGTATCCTGCCCAAGGAATCGCTCGGCGCGCCCAAGGACGTGGCCAATGCCGTGCTGTTCCTCGCCAGCGATGAGGCCCGCTTCCTGACTGGAGTCGAAATCCCGGTGGACAATGGCCTCTTCGCCCGCCCCTCGCGGTGAGGGCAGCGCCCCGGAGGAGAGCGCAGCGCCCTGGTACCGTTGGTACGTTCTGGGCCTGCTGATCCTGACCCTGCTGTTCAGCGTGGCTGACCGGCTGGTCTTTTCGATCCTGATCGAGCCGATCAAGGCTGAATTCAAGCTCTCCGACACCCAGCTTGGCCTGCTGGGGGGGGTCGCTTTTACCCTGACCTATGTATTTGCCGGCTTCCCGGCGGCGCGACTGGCGGACCGCTCGGTGCGCAAGAACATCGTGGCTGGGGCGATCACCTTCTGGTCGTTGATGACCGCGCTGTGCGGCCTCGCCGTCGGGTTCTGGACGCTGTTCCTGGCCCGGACCGGCGTCGGCGTGGGCGAGGGCTGCAGCGGTCCGGCCTCGCAATCGATGATTGCTGACTATTTCCGCCGCGAGGAACTGGCCCGGGCGATGGGCTTCCTGACCGTTGGCTCGACCATGGGCACGGTCACCGGGCTGATGGCCGGTGGGCTGCTGGCCGAGGCCTTTGGCTGGCGCTGGGCCTTTATTTTGATGGGACTGCCGGGGGTGCTGATTGGCGGACTGCTTTACCTTACCGTGATCGAGCCGCGGCGCGGGCGCTATGCCCCGGCGGGATCGCGGATCGAGCAGACTTCGGTGCGCGAGACGGTCTCCACCCTGCTCGCCAACCGGGTCTACCTTGGCATCGTCATGGGTTACGCGGTCCAGATCATGATCGGCTATGGCATGGCCTTCTGGATGGCGCCGATCATGATCCGGCAGTTCTCGGTCTCGGTCAGCGATGTCGCGATCTACCTTGGTCTGGCGTTTATGATCAGCGGCCTGCCCGGGCCGATCCTGGGCGGCTTCATCACCGATGCCCTGACCCGGCGCGATGAGCGCTGGCGCGCCTGGTATCCGGGTCTCGCCAGCCTGGCCTGCGCGCTGCCGCTGTGGTTCAGCCTGCAGGCGCAGACGCTCTGGCCATTCCTGATCCTGTTCTCGATTGCCTATGGCATCTTCGTGTCCAGTCAGGCGCCGATCATGTCGGGCATCCAGGCTGCGGTCGAACCATCGCAGCGCGGCTTTGCCGTGGCCTTCGCCATGTTCTTCAACAACCTGATCGGTCAGGCGGCGGGCCTTGGCCTGATCGGCTGGCTGAGCGACAGTTTTCAGCCGGAAATGGGCGTGCGCGGGCTGGGCATGGCGATGTTCACGGTGAGCCTTGGCGCCGGCCTCGTGGCCCTCGCCATCTTCATCTGGACCGCCGCACAAATGCGTCGCAGCGGCTACCTGGCGAAAATGGGTCGGGCCTAGAAGCCTGGCCTAGAAGCCCGGGTGCACGGCCAGCGCGCCGCCATCGACCAGCAGTTCCGAGCCGGTCATGAAGCCGCAGCCGTCCGAGACGAGGAAGGCGATGGCCGCCGCGATCTCGGCCGGATTGGCCAGCCGGCCGAGCGGGGAGGTTTTGGCGACGAGGTGGCGCAGCTGTGGGTCGATCGCGTCCATCTTGGTGAAGACGCCGGTATCGGTCGCGCCGGGGACCATGGCATTGCAGCGGATATTGTAGCCCTCCTGCGCGCAGTGGACCGCGACCGACTTGGTCAGCATCCGTACCCCGCTCTTGGCGCTGGTATAGGTGACGTCACCCGGCAGCGCCGCATAGGCCGTGGTCGAAGCGACATTGACGATCGCGCCCGACGACCCGCCAGGATTGGCCTTCATCGCCCGGATCGCCGTCTGGCAGCCCAGCATTACCCCGGTCAGCAGCACCCCGATACCGCGATCCCAGTCGGCCATGGTCACGTCCTCGATCGACTTCTGCACGGTATAGCCGGCGTTGTTCACCAGGATATCGAGCCGCCCGTGTTTGGAGACCGCATGATCAACCACTTCGGCCCAGCGCGCACCGTCGGCCACGTCCTGGGGCAGGAATTCGATCCCTGGCGGATAGGCCGGCGCAGGGACCACATCGGTCGCGATCACCTGCGCGCCGTCAGCAGCCAGCCGGATCGCCGTTGCCCTGCCGATGCCGGAGGCTGCCCCGGTTACGATGGCCACTTTGCCTGCAAGGTTACCCATTGGCCTGCTCCCGCGCTGGTTCGCCGCCTTGCTAGCCGCCGCCGGTACGAAAGGCCGCTCCCATTTTTGCGGATTAACGCCGCGCCTCCCGCAGCCTAGACCCTGCCGCAATATCAATCTCGGCAAGAGGAGCGACTTATGGACCTGGGTCTGGCTGGCAAGAAAGTGATCATGAACGGCGGGGCGCACGGGCTGGGCCTGGCCTCGCTCAAGCTGTTTGCGGCCGAGGGCGCAGATGTCGCCTTCTTCAGCCGCAAGGCCGAGAAGATTGAGGCCGCTAAGGCCGCGATCGACGCTGCCGGACCGGGCAAGGTCTTTGCCGAAGTGTTCGACATGGCCGCCGGCGGGGATGCCTACAAGGCCTGGCTGACCAAGGCGGCCGAGGCGCTGGGCGGCTGCGACATCTTCATCCACACCGCCAGCTCTTCGGGCACCGGCGGCACGGGGGACTGGCAGCAGGGCCTCGACATGGACATCATGGGCGCGGTCAATGGCGTTGAAGTGCTGACGCCCTACCTCGAAAAGTCGGGCACCGGCTCGATCGTGTTCCTCTCGTCCACTGCGGCGCTGGAGACCTTCGTTGCCCCGCAGGCCTTCAACGCGCTCAAGGCTGCGCTGATCACGCACGGTTCGCAGCTCAGCCAGGCGCTGGCCGCCAAGGGCATCCGCGTCAACACCGTGTCCCCCGGCGCGATCCACTATGCCGATGGCAACTGGGAAACGATCCGCCAGCATGTTCCGGCGCTCTACGATGCCACGCTGGCCAAGATGCCGATGGGCCGCTTCGGCAATCCGGAGGAAGTCGCCAAGGCGATTGTCTTCGTCGCCAGCCCGGCCTGCCCCTATATGACCGGGGCCAACGTGGTGGTCGACGGCGGCTTTACCCAGCGCGTCCAGTTCTAAGCCAAAGGCCAGCCCTGCCATGAGCACGATCGACCGGGCCAAGCTGCTCGATATCTATACCCGCACCATGAAGGTGAACCGGACCGACGAGAAGTTCCGGTCACTGCTCATGCAGGGCAAGGTCGCGGTGATGTACTACTGCGTCCGGGGCCAGGAACTGGTCTCGGCCGCAGCCATGGCGGCGCTGACCGACGATGACTACGTGGTCTGCACCTATCGCGGGCAAGGCGAACAGACCGCCAAGGGCATCCCGCCCGAGCTGTGGTGGGCCGAATGCCTCGGCAAGGTGACCGGCACCTGCAAGGGCAAGGGCGGGACCATGCATATCACCTACCCTGAAAAGGGCATAATGGTGACCACTGGCGTGGTCGGATCGGGCCTGCCGATCGCCACGGGCCTGGCCATGGCCAGCCAGAACAACGGCGATGGCAAGGTCACCCTGGTGAGCTTCGGCGATGGCGCGGCCAATATCGGCGGCTTCCACGAGGCGATGAACATGGCCCAGCTCTACAAGCTGCCGGTCGTCTTCCTGTGCCAGAACAACCGCTATGGCGAGCACACGGCCTTTGCCGATCACACGGCGAGCGAATCGATCTCCTCGCGCGCGGCCGGTTACGGGATGCGCGGCGTGCTGGTGGACGGCAACGATGTGGATCAGGTCTATCCGGCCGTGCAGGAAGCGGTTGACCGGGCGCGGGCGGGTGAAGGCCCGACCCTGGTCGAGGCGATGTGCTACCGGATGATGGGGCACTTCTTCGGCGCGGACTTCTCCTACATGCCCAAGGAACACCTGGCCGAAATGCAGCGCGAGGATCCGCTGCCCAAACTGCGGCAGGTGATGCTCGATCACCAGTTCAGCGAGGAGGAGCTCGACGCCATCGTCGCGGATATTGATGCCGAGATTGACGGGGCCGTCGCCGCCGCGCTCGCCGCCGATCTGCCGGGGCCAGAGGAACTGGCGATCGATGTGTTCGAAACCCCGCTGGTGGAGGCGCGCTGATGGCCGAGATTACCCTGGCGCAGGCGCTCAACAAGGCGATTGATGAGGCCATGGCCGAAGATGCAGGCGTGTTCTGCCTGGGTGAGGACGTCTCCGCCAAGCAGGGCGGCGGCGTGTTCAAGATCACCTCGGGCCTGACCGAGAAGTATGGCGAGCACCGCGTCCGCGCGACGCCGATTTCGGAAACCGCCATCGTCGGCGCGGCGGTTGGCGCGGCGCTGGCCGGGCAGCGGCCGATTGCCGAGATCATGCTGATGAACTTCGTTGGCGTCTGCATGGACCAGATCGTCAACCACGCCGCCAAGCTGCGTTTCATGTCGGGCGGGCAGACCAATGTCCCGCTGGTGATCCGCACCACTACGGGGGTCGGCGTAGGCTTCGGCGGGCAGCACTCGGACATGCTCGAGGCCTGGTTCGCCCATGTTGCCGGCATCCACGTGGTGACGCCGTCAAACGCCGCCGACGCGCGCGGGCTGATGCGCGCCGCGATCGACTGCAACGATCCGGTGATCTTCATCGAGAATATCCTGTGCTACGGCCTCAAGGCCGAGGACCCGGGGCCGGGCTACCGCGTGCCGCTGGGCAAGGCCGCGGTTGCACACGAGGGCAGCGACATCTCGCTGATCACCTATGGCCGCACCGTGCTCGATGCTCTGGCCGTGGCGGACGAGCTAGCCAAGGAAGGCATCTCGGTCGAAGTGATCGATCTGCGCACCATCGCTCCTTACGACGAGGCGACCGTGCTGGCTTCGGTCCGCAAGACCGGGCTGGCGATCACCCTGCACGAGGCCGTCCGGCCGTTCGGCACCGGGGCAGAGATCGCCGCCAATATCCAGGAGAAGTGCTGGGATAGCCTGAAGGGCCCGGTTCGCCGGATCGGTGGCACCTTCTCACCCGTCCCCTTCGCGACCGTGCTGGAACAGGCCTGGATCCCGAACAAGGGCCAGATCATCGGCCAGATCAAGGCCGCGCTGGGGAAGGGCTGATGGCTACCGAAATCCGCATCCCCAAGCTGGGCATGAGCGCCACCGAAATGACCCTCCTCGAATGGATGTTCGGCGATGGCGATCAGGTGACCGAGGGTGAGGTCATCTACACCGTCGAAACCGACAAGACGACCGCCGAGATCGAGGCTCAGGCCTCAGGCATCATTCGCCCGACCGGTGAGGAAGGCGCGGTCTACCAGGTTGGTGACCTGATCGGGACGATCGAATGACCGGCCCGGCGGGTAAGCTGCTGGCCGAGGTCTACCGCCTCGCCGGCCTGCGCGACTGGGACGGCGTCGCCGCGCTCTGTGCGCCGGACTTCGTGGTCTATGAAGCGCCCGGGCTGCCCTACGGCGGCGAATGGCGCGGGCAGGACGCGCTGCAACGCGTGGCCACCGCGATGTACGGCACCTGGGAGACCGCCAAGGTCGACATTCACGAAATCGTCGGCGGCAAGGAGTGGGGCGTGGTCGTGCTGACGCTCACCATGACCTCCAAGCGCACCGGCCGCACCTTCAGCCAGACCGTCAACGAAGCGGGCCGGTTCAAGGACGGAATCCTGCAGGAACTGCGGATCCACTACTTCGACGCGGCCGAGGTGGCGGCCGAGGCCTGAACCTCAGGTCGGTTTGGTCCAGTCCCACTGCTTAAGCCAGACGTTCATCCGCAGCGGATGGACATCCAGCAGCTTGGCGGTTTCGCGCGGATCGACCACCAGCGGGCTTTGGGCTTGCGTGTTGTAGAAGCTATAGAACTTGGCCATCCCCTGATAGGGCGTACCGGGCAGCAGTTCGCGCGATCCAGTGACCAGCTCACTCATGTTGGCGGCAAAGTCATCGGGATCGAGGCTGCGGAACTCGATCCGCCGCCCGACCTCGGTTGACAGGCGCAACGCCACTTCGTCCCCGGTCAGCGCCTCTGGCCCGCCAACCGGCACATGCTGCCCATCGGCGCGATTGGTTTCGAGCGCGGCGGCCATGTATTCGGCTACGTCGGACAATGCGATCCAGCTGATCTTGAGGCCCGGCGCGGCCGGATAGGCGAAGATCCCGCGGGAAACGATCGAGGGTTTGGACCAGACCCGGATGATGTTGTCCATGAACACGGTCGGTTCGATGAACACGCAGGGGATGCCGGTTTCGGCCAGCGCCCGCTCGATGTCGCGGCGCCCGTCGTGGGCGGTCAGGTCAAGATCGTGATCGGCCACGAAGCAGCTGGTGTTGAAGACGATCTTCTGCAGGCCCGATCCGCGTGCGCCGGCGGCAATGCTGGCGCCCATCGCGGCGGCCTTGGCCCGGTCGAACTCGAACGGCAGATGCATCACCAGCGCATCCTGGCCGGCAAAGGCGGCAGCCAGGCTGGCGCTGTCGGTAATGTCGGCGTGCACCGTCCTGAGATCGGGGAAAGGCGTGCCTGCCATGGCATCGGCCCGCCGCGCCCCGGCGGTGACGGCAAAGCCGCGCCGCTGCAGCGCATTGACCAGCGGGATGCCCTGGTCCCCGGATGCCCCCAGGACGATGACCTTGTGGATGGTCATGGTGCGGACCGCCCCGCCTTAACCCGGCAGCTCCCCGTTGATGTATTTCATCAGCGTGGTCTGGAAGTGGCGCACGCGGCTGTCCTGATAATGGCCCAGCTCCATGACGCCATTGGCCGATGCCTTCATGCCGGTCTGGACGTGCGGCAGGTTGGCCAGGTCCTGATCGAACACCCCGGCCAGCGCCTCGCCCATCTTGTCCTTGGCCCAGGCGAAGGGCTGGTCCTCGGGGATCACGGTCTTTTCGACTGCGCGCGGACGCTCTTGACCCTTCGGAGTCGGGAACAGCAGGCGGATTTCCATGGTGCACCAGTCCGGCGTGTCACCCGGCAGCCAGCGATAGACCAGGGTCGGCAGGTAGCCGATCCACGGCGAGAAATTGGGGAAGATGTTGTAGGTGAAATTGTCGAGGATTTCGGCGTCAGACTTGTCCGAATAGTCATAGCCATACTGCGTCTGGAAGCCTTGACGACTGGCTTCGGCCAGCAGCTTGCGGGCCTGGAGCGGATCGTTCTCGTCAAGCGAAGCTGCATCCGTGCTGGCGCTGAAGCGGCGGTTGGTGCTGGCATCGCTGCCGCCCGAAAACTCGCCCATCTTGTCGAGGATGTACTGCTGGCTCTTGCCCGCCATGTGCGGGCTGAGCACGCCCGATGGGGTGATCGCGCGGTTGAAGTTGTCACCGATCAGATCGTAGCGGGTATTGGCATCGCCCAGGAAGGGCAGCAGCTGCGGGTGCGTGGTAACCGAATGCCAGGCTTCCATGAAGGCCTCGGCCGTGGCCTTCCAGTTGGCCGGTACCTTCCGCGCCACCCACATGCCGGTGTAGCGGTTTTCAAAGTCATAGGCGTCGTAATGATCGGCCGCCGGGCCCAGCCATTCCTTGAAATCGGGAATGGTCTTGTTCTCCGTGATCATCACGAAGCCCTGCCAGACATTCACCCGCACTTCGGGCAGGCCCATTTCCTTGCCTTCGAGGTGCTTGAAGTCCCAGGCGCAGGGGATTTCCTTGAGCGAACCGTCGTTGTTCCAGGTGAAGCCGTGGAAGGCGCAGCGCAGCTGGGTGGCGCGGCCCGACTTGGTCATCAGCTTGCGGCCGCGGTGGAGGCAGACGTTGTAGAAGCCGCGCACGCTGCCATCCAGCTGGCGGACCAGCAGGAACGACTTCTCGTTGATCTCAAACACCACGGTATCGCCCGGATCGGGCATTTCATCTTCGCGCGCGGCGAACAGCCAGACGTTGGGCCACATCCGCTGACGCTCGAGCCGGGCAAAATCTTCGCTGATATAGGGTTCGATCGCAATCGGATCGTCCGGCATGTCGATGTTCGATTCCTCGAACAGATAGTCCGGAACCCGGCGGGTATCGCCTTCCAGCATCTCCGTATAGGTCATGCCGGGGCAGCGATCTTCGCGCTCGATCTTGGTCAATTCATTCATCGGACACCCAACCTCACTGTCCATTTGCGCAGTATTCTAGGCTTCCAAACTGCCACAGATTGGCAGGAACGCATCCTAGCGTAACTGTGAGGAGGAACCCGATTATGGCCGTCAAGGGACTCGCCCGGCTTGGTCCTGTCATGCAGCTGGCCTGGCTGCCGGAAGACTTCGATGCCGCGCTGGAGCACTGGACGAAGACCATGGGCGTCGGCCCGTTCTTCATCATGGAGAACATCGCGCTGGCCGACATGCGCTATATGGGCCAGCCGACCAATGCGGTCTTTACCCTGGCGCTGTCCTATTGGGGCGACACCCAGATCGAGCTGATCCGCCCGGAAAACGATGCGCCCTCGATCTATAACGGACCTTACGCCGTGCGCGACCGGATACACCACACCTGCCTGCTGGTTGACGATATTGCCGATGGCTATGCGGCCTGCGCGGAACATGGCGCGAAGATCCTGGTCGAGGGCAAGGTCGGGGACAGCGGCGGGGTGATCTATGCCGATCCGGGTCACGGGCCAGGCTCCGTCGTCGAAATTCTGCAGCCGCAGCCCGGCACGGCCGACCTGTTCAACATGATGAAGCAGGCCGCCGCCGCCTGGGACGGCAGCGACCCGATCCGGAAGCTCGGCTAGCGGTTCAGTCGCTGGCGCCGAGGTAGCCCAGCTGGCCGGCCTTGAAGATCGTCTGGGCGCGGTTGACCGAGTCCAGCTTTTCGCCCGCGCGGTGGATATGATAGCGGATCGTGGCATGGCTGCGGCCCAGGATCATGCTGATCTCCTTGTCGGTCTTGCCAATCGCGGCCCAGCGCAGGCATTCCACCTCGCGCTTTGACAGCACACAGTCCGACCGGATCCGCCGCTTGGTGCGGTTGGCCTGGGTATAGCCGGCAATGAACCGCCGGGTCAGCTGACCCAGCAGGTTGCCATGCTCGACGAATTCGGCCGACAGGTCTTCCTTGCTGCGGTCCATGCTGATGAAACTGTTGGCCGAAATCTGCCCGAACGGCAGGTGGACCGGAATGACGATCGCCGCCTTGCACAGGGCGCGGCGCTCGAAATCGGTGATGTCCATCTCATCCAGGTAGGAATTGCGCCAATAGCCATGGAAGCCGTGGCGGTTGGCCCAGAACGGCTCGCTTTCATAGCGGCAGGCGCGGGGCAGGGGCGAATGCAGCGCCAGGCGGTGATCTTCCCACCAGCGCACGCCATCGTCCAGCCAGCGGAAGATGTCCGCGTTCAGGATCGTGCCATCGGCATCGACCATCGGTTCCTTCGACGAAATGTCGTCGCACATGGCGACTTGCAGCCCGCGCTCCTGCGCGATCCGGGCCATGGCCACGGCGGCATCGTGGATGTCATCGGGGCAACGAATGGTCACCTGCTCAAGCAGCTGGGCGGTGTTCTCGCGCCCGTGCGGTGTGCGCAGTTCAACGACGTTCCCAATCAGGGCTTCTTCGCTCACAGATCCTCTCCCGTCGCCCTGTTTTTCGGTGGGCGATCTTGCGAATCGGAGGCTATCAAGTTTTCCGCCTTAACGCTACGGAATAGCGGCAGTTGCGGTGGGGCGGGGGCGGCGTGCGACCGCTCCCCTCAGAGGCCCAGCACGGACTTGGCGATGATGTTCTTCTGGGTCTCGTCCGAACCGCCGAAGATCGTGGCAGCGCGGTTGTTGAGAAAGCGGGCCATGGCGATCTGCGCGCGTTCGCTGCCGATCGGTTCGGGCGCTTCGTTGCCATAGAGCGGGCGCTCCGGCGGCAGTTGCAGCCCGTCGTAACCCAGCAGGTCCAGCCGCAGCGTATCGAGCGTCTGGCCGATGTTGGACCCCAGCAGCTTGCACAGCGATGTCTGCGGCCCTGGCTGGCGACCCTTGGCGAGTTCGGCCAGGATGCGCAGCTCGGTCACTTCCAGCGCTTCGGCATCCAGCCGGGCGCGAGCCAGCCGGTCACGGAAGCGCGGGTCCTTGGCCATCGCGCCGTTGACGCCCGACGGCTGGGTGCGGGCCAGCTCTTCCAGTTCGGCGATGCCTTGCAGCAGGCGCGGGGCAAAGCACGAACCGCCGCGCTCATTCTCCAGCAGGAACTTGGCAATGGTCCAGCCCTGGCCTTCATCGCCGATGCGGTTCTCGACGCCGGTGCGGGCATCGGTGAAGAACACCTGGTTGACCTCGTGGTCGCCCGACATCGAAATGATCGGCGAAACTTCCACCCCCGGCTGGTCCATCGGCACCAGCAGGAAAGTGATCCCGGCCTGCTTCTTCACCTCAGGATTGGTGCGGGTCAGGGCAAAGATCCAGTCGGCATGGTGGGCATGCGTGGTCCAGATCTTGGAGCCGTTGATCACATATTCGTCGCCCTCCAGCCGCGCGGCGGTCTTGAGCGAGGCGAGGTCCGACCCGCTGCCGGGTTCGGAATAGCCCTGGCACCAGTAAACTTCGCCCGCCAGGATGCCGGGCAAGAAGCGGTCCTTCTGCTCTTGCGTGCCGAAGTGGCAGATCACCGGACCGACCAGCCGCAGCCCCAGAATCGAGAGTGCCGGCGCTCCGGCCAGCGCGCATTCCTTTTCGAAGATGAAGCGCTGTGTCGGGCTCCAGCCGGTGCCGCCGTCTTCCTTCGGCCAGTGCGGCGCGACCCAGCCCTTGCGGTAGAGGATCTTGTGCCATTCCAGGCCGATGTCAGGCTCGACAAACACGCCAGGCGTGCGGCGGGCGCCAACCTTCAGGTGCTCGGGCAGGCTTTCGGCCAGGAAGGCCCGCACCTCTTCGCGAAAGGCCAGATCCTCGGGTGAGAAGTCCATGTCCATCGCCGCAAATCCTCAGGCTTCGGTCCGCATCGCCCAGGCAATGCCCCGGCGCAGCAGATCGTAATAAACGTCATAGTTCCACGCGCACTTTTCCGGGTGCGGATAGAAGTCGGCCATGCCTGGCAGGTCATAATGACCGCGGCAATGGCCCAAAGTGTTGTAGACGATCCGCCCCTGGCCGATGTCGCGAGTGTAGAGGATCGGCACGACCGTCTCTTCCCACTGGCCATCGATGAAGCCGGTCGCCTCGCCTTCGAAGCGGGTCTGCATCAGGATGTCGATCTCGGCTGTGGTGTGCGAGAGATAGAGCTCGTCCACCACGTCGAAATCGGCGATCCCCCGGCTCAGCTCATGATCGTGGTTGCATACCTCGACGCGGAACGGCCCGATCGGCGGGTGGGCCTTGAACTGGGTGCCCAGCATTTCCATCACGTCGGGCCGGTCATTCGGTGCGTCGACCAGGCCGCTTTCGGTGAAGACCAGGATCGAATTGGTGCCGTGCAGCGCCAGCCACTTGCCGCCCTTTTCCAGCCAGGCGCGGATTGCGGCGGCCTCTTCCGGGCTGGGCATCAGGTCGCAGGTATAGGTCACCAGGAACTGGCAGGCGTTGAGCCGCTCGGTATCGCCGTAATTGCAGGCCACCGTGGTGCGGATCTGCGGATGCTCAGCCAGCAGCTTGAGCACTTCGAGCCGGGCGTGATCGATATCGTGATACTTGCCGGCCGCCACGAAGTGCGCGTCGATCCGGGCGGGGGGTGTCTGGCTCATGTTCTCAGGACCTGATTGAACCGCCGCCGTCGACCGTGAAGTCGCAGCCGGTGGTGAAGCTGGCATCATCGCTGGCAAGGAAGACGACCGCCTTGGCCACTTCCTCGGGCTCGCCGATCCGGTTCATCGGATGGGTCGCGGCGAAATTGGTTTCGATGTTCTCGGGCGTGTCGGCGCCGGAGAACTTGTAGCGGTTGTACATCGGCGTGCGGATCGCGCCGGGGTGGACCATGTTGGCCCGGATCGGCACGCCGCGCTCGGCACAGTCGAGCGCGATCGAGCGGGTCAGCCCGACGAGGCCAGCTTTCGAGGCGCTGTAGGCAGCGACAAAGGCGGCGGCGCGGATCGCGATCATCGAGCCGATGTTGACGATGGCGCAGGGCTCGCCCGACCTTTCCATCGCCGGGATCGCCGCACGGCAGCCATAGTAGGGACCGTTGAGGTTGATATCGATGGTGCGCTGCCAGACATCGAGCGACCCGTCGGGCACGTTGCCCGGTTCGGAAATCCCGGCGATGTTGCAGAGCACGTTCAGCTTGCCGAACCGCTTGACCGTCGCATCGACCGCGCGGTGCCAGGCATCGAGATCGCGCACGTCGAGTTCGATCGCGTCAGCCCGGTCACCCAGTTCGGCGGCGAGTTCGCGGGCCTTGTCGATCTGCACATCGGCCAGCATCACGCTGCCGCCTTCGGCCACGATCATTCGCCCGACCGTGGCCCCGATGCCTTCGGCGCCGCCGGAAACCAGCGCGACCTTGCCGTCCATCTTCCCCATCCGACGGCTCCCTATCGCTGCAGGATTGCCACGGCCGCCAGGCCCGGCGCGCCATAGACGTGGCTGTAGCCGACCTTGGGATTGCCCGGCACCTGCCGCGCGCCGCCCCGGCCGCGCAATTGCTGCACGTTCTCGTAAATCTGGCGCAGACCCGAAGCGCCGATCGGTTCGCCGCAGGCCAGGCAGCCGCCATCGGTGTTGACCGGCAGCTTGCCAGTGATCTCGGTCCGGCCTTCGGCCAGCCACTGTTCCTGGTCGCCGTCTTTGCAGAAGCCGTTTTCGGCCATGTGCATGATTTCGGCTCCGCTCTCGGTATCCTGGAGCTGGGCCACGTCGACATCCTCAGGCCCGATCCCGGCGCCCTCGAAGGCTGCCTTTGAGGCGAGCACGGTTGGCTTGCCGCCTTCCTCCACGCTGATCGCCGGCTGGAACACTTCGAACGAGTTGGGCGGACGGGTCCGCACTGCGATATTGGCGATCTTGACCCCGTCGGCGCCCAGTTCGCGCATCTTCTTTTCGCTCGCCAGGATTAGCGCCACCCCGCCTTCGGCCGGCGAGCAGAACATGTACTTGGTCAGCGGATCGTTGATCATCGGCGCGTTGAGGATCGTGTCGAGATCGACCTCGCTGCGGCGCCAGGCATGGTCGGTCTTGGCGCCATTGCGGAAAGCCTTTTCCGCCACCAGGCCGAGCGTCCGGCGGCTGATCCCGTGGAGCTGCATGTAGCGCTGGATCTTCAGCGCAAAGAACTGGGTGGTCAGCATCATCCCGGTCTGGCCGTACCATTCGGGCAGGCCATAGGCCTTGGGATCGGCGTTGAAGGCACCGCGATCGTGCTTGTCGAAGCCGGTCGCCAGCGCCAGGTCATAGGCGCCCGAGCCCACGGCATATTGCGCCGAGGCCAGCGAGCTGCCGCCAGTGGCGCAGCCGTTGGCCACGTTGATGAAGGGCACACCGGTCAGCCCCAACTCATTGACCATGATATCGGCCGCGCCCGAAGAGGCCGAGCCGCCATAGGCACATTCGATGTCGCTCCATTCAAGGCCCGCATCGTCCAGCGCCTGGCGCACGGCGTAAACGCCCTGATCGCGTCCGCTGCGGTGGTCGGTGCGGCCGAACGGGTGGATCCCCGCGCCGATGATATAGACGTCGCTCATGCTGCGCGCTCCGGCCGGAAGGCAAAGGTGGTGTGCTGGTTGTTGAACGGCACGATGGTCAGCTCCATCGGCATGCCGAGCTTGAGATCCTCCAGCTTGGCATCGACGATCAGGCTTTCGACGATCACTTCACCCGGAATCTCGACATAGCCGAGCAGGTAGGGGACGAAATCGTGCTGGCTTTCGCCCGGCCCTTCATAGGGGGCCTTGGGGCGGAAATCCTGGCGCGTGAAGGACCACAGCGTGCCCTTGCGCGACAGCGGCCAGGGCTCGACGTCTGCGGCCGCATCGCCGGCGGGCATCGGGAAGACGATCTTGCCCGACGACAGCTTGCCGCCGATCAGGCGCGGCTCGGCCTCATTGGTCCAGAGGTCTTCGGCAATCGGGGTCAGAACGCTCATGCCGCCTCCGCATATTCGGTCAGGGTGGCATCGCTGCTGCCAAACAGGCTGACCAGCAGCATCACCCGCTTCAGCGCATGGCCGATCGAGAGTTCTTCGGTCACGCCCATCCCGCCGTGCAGCTGCACCGCTTCGCGGGCAATGTGATCGGCCACTTCGCCAATATAGGCCTTGGCGCCCAGCACCGTGCGGCGCCAGGCCTGACCATCGGCCGGATCGGCCATGGCCGCGCGCAGCAGGGTGGAGCGGGCCTGTTCCAGCTTGGCATAGCAATCGACCATGCGGTGCTGGATGACCTGGAAGGTGCCGATCGGCACGCCGAACTGCTCGCGCTGCTTCACATAGGCCAGGGTATCGTCGAACAGGCGTTGGGCCAGTCCGACCATTTCGGCGGCGGCCAGCAGCCGCGCTTCGGTCACAGCCGCGTCAAGCGCGGCGGCATCGAGCGGCAGGCGGCTCTCGGCCGGGCAGGTCACGTCAAGCAGCTGCAGCTCGCTTGCGACGCTGCCATCGACGATCCGGTAATCGCGCCGATTGATCCCGGGCGCATCCCGATCGACCAGGAACAAGGCAGTCGCGCCGTCCAAATCGGCCGAGACGATCAACTTGTCGGCCAGGCCGCCACCCAGCACGAAGGTCTTTTCACCATTGAGCAGGTAGCCGGAGCCGCTGGCCTTGGCCTTGG